>WLWG01002602.1_pt1 | contig 13502 bp, 12 predicted proteins | sample 6712871 | NCBI WGS metagenome assembly WLWG01 (sample SAMN12718693, study PRJNA515312) | sponge metagenome | isolation source: marine sponge | host: Mycale hentscheli | place: New Zealand: South Island, Marlborough, Capsize Point | collected 2003-05-01 | reverse complement strand
TTTTTGTTTGATTTCCATCAAACGTCCAAAAAAGATCTTCTGGAACTTCGTTACCTTTGTTCTTCCAATCTTCCATGGTTACTTTAAGAGTCATGGCATGAACTGCTTCTTTTTGAGAAGGTTCATAACCCTGACCCTTTGCAAGGGTAGCATATTCTGCAGCCTTGTTTTCTTCGCCTTGACCAAAGTTAACTGTGATTTCATTTTTCACAATATCACCTAAGCCATTGTTTCGAAGCCATTGTATGCAATCAGCTTTTTTATCAGCTTTCATTGTTGCACTATAAATTTTTTTAACAGATAACTCTGAACCATCTTTTAATTTTAATGTGCTCAAATTCATCTTTTCCATAAGTTCAGGAATAGTAAAATTATTTAATTGTTTTTCTTGTTCTTTTAATTCTTTTAAACTAGCCTCTGCACTTGAGATTTGTGCATTGATAGAATTTAATTTTTCTATCTGTTCGGATAGTTGTGTTGGATCAATTGTATTTAATTGATCGGGTGCGTCGTCACGTAGGTTTGCCATTTTAACTCCTTTATTTAAATTAACTTTCATGTTTCGTAATATAGAAACAAATTAATTATTGTCAAGACTACTTGTTAAATAAATTTATTTCTATTGGAAAATAAGACGCTTGTATTCTGTCCCACTTTAATAATTTAAAGCGACCATTTGTCACATCACTTGCAACTGCACACACAACTCCAATTAGAGCAGGATCACCATACAATAAAAGATAATCATCAGATGTAAAATCTTTTAAACTATTTTTTATTTCTATAATTAATGGACCTGGTGAAAATTGCATTTGTTTTAACTTAGGAAACATTGTCTTAATTTCGCCATATTTGATAGCAGGAGTTAAATCAAACTTAGGTTGTCCTGTTTCTCTGTCTGTAGGTATTTCTTGTACTAAATAAACTTTTTTCATTGACTTTTTTTCTTTCTATTCTTATATACACCTTAGAAAGCAAAGTAAAGGTATATATAAATTATGAATTACAAATTTAAAACACAACCATATAAGCATCAGCTTGATGCATTACAAGACTCTTGGGACAAAGAAAACTTTGCCTATTTCATGGAGATGGGTACGGGTAAATCTAAAGTTCTTTTAGACAATGCAGCAATGTTATACGACAAAGGTAAGATTAATGGATTATTAATTATTGCACCTAAAGGTGTATATAAAAACTGGTACGACTCAGAAATACCAACACACTTACCAAATCATATTTTTAAAAAAATGGTTTTGTGGAAGACTTCTGACAAATCAAAAAAACAACAACTGCTTTTAAATACTTTGTTTGAAACAGGAAGTGAGTTTCATATATTACTTATGAATGTTGAAGCTTTTTCAAAAGGTGATGGTGCAGCTTTTGCCGCTAAGTTTTTATCTTGTCACAATACAATGATTGCAATTGATGAGTCTACAACAATTAAGACTCCTACATCTAATAGAACTAAAAATATTTTAGCGCTAAGACAACATGCTAAATACAGAAGAATACTTACTGGTTCTCCTGTAACTAAATCACCTTTAGATTTATTTAGTCAGTGTGAGTTTCTTGATCCCTGGCTCCTGGGGCATACTTCATATTGGACATTCAAGTCTCGTTATGCAGTAACCAGAAAGATTCAGGTACAAGGTAGACAAGTAGAAATAGTTGTTGGTTATAGAAACCTGGGTGAGCTATCGGAGAAGATACAACCATTCTCTAAGAGAGTTTTAAAAGATGATTGTCTAGACTTACCTAAAAAGACTTTTATGAAACACGTTGTTGAAATGACTAAAGAACAAAAGAAAGTCTACAAACAAATGAAAGAAGAAGCTATTGCCTATCTTGATGGTAAAGTTTTATCTTCAGCTACAGTCATGACCCAGTTAATGAGACTACATCAAATTACTTGTGGTCACTTTACACCTGATGATGGAGAGATAAAAAATCTTCCATGCAATAGAATGACAGAGCTTATGGACATATTAGAAAATGTACATGGTAAGGCTGTTATCTGGTCCCACTATACTCATGACGTAAGAAGAATTATAGATGAGATTAAAAGAGTGTATGGTGATGATGCTGTTGTAGATTATTTTGGTCAAACTACTTCTGAAGAAAGATCAGCTAATATAAAGAAATTTCAGAATGATGACAAGTGTAGATTTTTTGTAGGAACTACTCACACGGGTGGTTATGGTATTACATTAACTGCTGCAAGTACAATGATTTATTTCTCAAACGGTTATGATTTAGAAAAGAGACAACAATCAGAAGCTAGAATAGATCGTATTGGTCAAACAAAACCTATGACTTACATTGATATTATCTCTGAAGATACTGTTGATGATAGAATTGTTAAGGCGCTTCGTAGCAAAATAAATATTGCTAATCAGATTATGGGTGAGGATTATAAAGATTGGATTTAGATTTTATCCAATAACATTAGAATAACACTAGCCATACCAGCAAGTAATACGCCAGCACATACTATCATTATTTTTTCTATTCTTTTAATTTGTTCTTCTATAGATTTAATTTTATCGTGAGTTTGTTTCTGCATAATTCTACACAGCTTTTCATGTGATTCTATTCTTGTAAGTGCTTCGCTTTTCTTAGCCATTAAAATGTGACCCCCGCCACATAAAAACCCCGATAGTATGAGACTATCAAACCGCCCAAATAAATCATTATGCTAAACCTCTTTGTCTTAATCTAATTTGTTTTTCCTCGTCAGATAATAATGCATTCTCAACTGGTGTCAATCCTGTGTTCATAATGTTTCCTGGTGCCTGAGGCTGGATTACTTGAGCATTGGGCATTGGTTGTATTGGTAATGGTGGTGTTTGTACTTCAGGTATTAAATAATCATTTAAATCTATACCTGTTTGATCTACTTCTTCTAAGTTAGGTGTATAAGCTAGTCCACCTTGTGCAAATGTTTGAGGTTCTATATTATTTTGATATGATCCGTCTAATCTTAATTTATTCATGTCTCTTCTCATTCTTAAAAGCACAGGTCTTGCTGTATTAAACACATTAAAAGTTCCAAGGTTCCTTGAAATTTCTCTAAATCTTTCTTGAATATCTTCAGAAGGATAATACGCATCAAATCTTCCTCTTCTTAAATTATTAAAATTAGATTCTGAAAGTTGTCTATCAGAAAATTCTCTATTTAAATTTTGTTTTGATACACCTAGTATTTCTGCTGCATTAATATTTTTGTGCATTTCTTTTTGAACATTAAATCTTGCTTTGTTAGATTCGTAGTATCTTGTAATGATATCATTAGGGTCAATTGGCCCACCTCTCAATAATCCAAACGCACCGCCTGTAAATTCTCTTCTAGCATTTCTAATACCTCTTTGATATTCAGCAATTTTAAATCCCATAGATTTAACTGGGTCAACTTTAATAGGTCTAAATCCTATTAACCCTGCTATCTGGTCATCTAGTTCTAATATATCTCCAGTCTTAGTAGGTTTTTCTAAAGCAGCTTGTCCAATCCTTACATATTGTTTATATGATGGAGCAAGAGCTTCCATTAAGTGTCTAAATTTAATTGATAGTCTGTCACCTATAGGTGTTTGGTCTGTATATAAAAGTCTACCATCTCTAGTTCTACCACCTCTTCCAGGAAGCAATGGAAATAAATCTACATCTGCTGCAGCCTGAGTCCAAATAGATTCATCAATAAATGGTGCAGCTATTTCTGTAACTGCTTCTTCAGCTCCTGAAATAAATCCTTGAAGTATTGTATCACCATCCTTTGTACCAGCCATAATTTCATTTGCTAAAGTTCTAAAAGGTCTGCCAATTAAATCGTATGCATTCGAGTGACTAAAATCCATATATTTTAATTCACCTGTATTCTCATCTCTAATTGGAATTAGTGTTGAGTTTCTCGACCACTCAGGAACAAATTGTCTTAATGCCTGTATCTCGTCTTCCGTTACATTGTACAAAGCTTTTGCACCTTCTACAGCCATCGCAGGCACTGCATTTAATGTAAATGCCATACCAGCAGCTCTTGTTGCGCCAATACTGTACATTGGGTTATTATTTTTAACAAAACCTTTTCCTTGTATAAAAACCATAGGAGTAATATTGCTCCCTCTTATAACTTCACCTCTGGCTGGGATATGTTTCATTTCTTTTATAGCTTGTTGGCCAATGTTTACGGTTGATCTAATCATTTCAGATGGAAAAGACATAAAGTTACCGACAGGCAATAGCCTTGCAGTTCTAACTACATCACCAACATATGCATAGTTTGGTACTGTATTTCTTACAATGTCTGCAGCCTCTTCTTTCAGTTCTCTTGTTGTTTTATTAATTTTAGCAGCTTTATATGCATTATCTCTTCTACTTAACTCTACAAAATAATTTGTAATTTTCCAAAAATCATCTTCAGCAACATATTTACCTTGTAGGTATTCAGGAACTTTTTTTAATTTAGAAAGCATTGGATTTAACACAGCATCTAAATCAGCTATCTTGTCTCCAAAGTTAACATCTTTCATTAAAGCTCTAAGATCTCCTATTTGAACCTGTGAGTTTACAACTCCTAATTCTAATAATTCTCTATATGCATTTTCAAAATCTAAATCTTTGTATCTAGTATTTTTTAAATTACCTACACCAGATATCTGCCAACCTTTTCTAAATGCATCACCTAACATTTTTGGATTTTTAAATCCCTGAAATAATATTCCATTTGCAGAAGCAAATGCACCAGCACTAATAATATTACGTAAGTGAGTTGGTATTGAAAATACTGTTTTAGCTAATTGAGATACTCCTTTTGGAAATAATAATAAATTTCTATATAAAAAACTCGCACCTTTTTCTGCAACTGATGCTCCTTCTTTACCCCTAACTGCAGCTGTAAAATAACCTTCAGTTAAATTGTTTGTATTTTCTAAAGCTTGTGCAATTGGTTTGGTTGTAAATTTACCTACTAATGGATTTGCTATTTGCCCTGCTTTAAATGTTGCTAAATCTTTTAATTTATCTTTTTTACCTATTTCAACTATTTCTACTACACCATTGGTAGCATTTCTCGCTTCTTCTTTTGTTTTCCAAAAACTTCCTACTCCACCTTGAGATTGAATCACATCGTTTTGATCAACCATTTGTTTTAACATAGCACTATTTCTAGCCATGCCAGATAGTTGAGTCACTGCATTAAATATAGAATATCTAGGATCTTTCATTTCTCCCAAAAGTTTTCTTATTTCTTTTGCTGGGCCTTTAGTTTCATCAATTATATTTTTTATAAATTTATCATCTTTTCCAAAACCTTGTAAAGTTTTTTTAATGTATGTGGGATCTGCTAATCCTTTTGTAGATTTTTTTGCCTGTACCCCGTCTTCTAAAATTTTATCTACAATATCCCTTGCTTCTTGAGTAAATAAACTACGATCTCTTTTACCACTAGCATCTGATAATTGTTTTTCAAAAAATTTAGTAGCCTGTTCTTTTACTTCATCGCTTGGTCTGTATCTACCGAAGATACCTAATACAGGTGCATCTTCAAAAATTTTATATGTATTTTTTACAGACTCTTTTATTCTTTGTTGTAATATGGCTTTTAATTCTGGTGCATTATATTTGTTTGTAGTGTCAATTAAATTTTTAAATGTTCCTCTTGCATTATCAACTGTATTCATGATGTCTCCTATTACTTCTTCGCTAACACCTTTATTTTTTGAATTTTTATAAAATGCATCTACTTTTTCAACTGGAGAAAGTTTAGTTAAATCACCATCTAATATTAAGTCATTTATTTCTTTGTAAAATAATTCTTTTTCTTCTTTACTTAATGACTTATCTAAAATTTTTTGCATCTCAGGAAATGCTTTAGCTACTGTTCTATCTAAACGTTTAACTAATTCAGTTGCTTTGTTCATATCCGCAGATCTAAATCCTTCCATAACTTTTTGAGAACCAAATAAAGCTTTTGTTAAAGGTCCTTCAGGTGTAAATGCTTCTGCAAATTTATTTAAATATCTTTCAAATCTATTATTACTATACGCCAATGCTTTTCCTTTTTGAGCAAGAGCCTTTGCACTCTTACCTGCAGCTCCTACAATAGGGGTAAACAATAAAGACTCACTGCTGAATTTTAATCTATTCATTAATTTTCTAGTGGCATCTTCTCTTCCACTGCTCACATCAAATGTATCTAGTTGGGTAGGACCTTTATCAAATAAATCACCAAAAGTTCCGATCTCTTCTACATCAGCTACAAAAAATTCACCTGCAGCTCCTCCTATTGCACCAACAGCAAATCTTTGAAGACCTTCTTTTTCATTTAGTTTAAATGCTTTTTCAGCACCTTTAACTACTTTTTTATCACCAGAACTAAAAGCTTTACCTAATTTTTTCTTTTTAAAATAATTAGTTGCTAACTTACTTCCTAATTTAAAACCCTGTTGTCCAGGAACACCTATTGAAACAAGCGCTTCAGTTAATTTACCTATACCTTTTTGCTCTGCTAATTCTTCAAATGGATTAAGTTTATCAAAAAACATTTCAACATCTGCTGCAGTATTTGTATCAAAACCTAAATCAACTAACTCTGCACCTAATGAAAATATACCTTCAGGAACTTTAATTAAACCTGATGCTATACCAGATATACCTGAAGTGTACCAAGAAACTTCATTACCTTCTTCTTGAGGAATTAGTGGGGTAAACTCAGCCATTTAGTCTCCTATGCTGATGGATCGTCCATTGACATTCCAAAATCAGGGACTGATCTATCTTTTTTTTCTGGTGGTGGAGTTATTTTTTCGGTTAAATCAATTTCTTCTATAGTATTATATGTATCAAAACCAAGTACACCTGCTACTTCTTGAACTTTTACATAAGTGTTTGTGAAAGGATCATAAAATACTTTACCTTTATTTTTTCTTAATAATTTTTCATTTGCTCTTCTTTGATCAACATCATTTATATCAAAAGTAAGAACACCACCTGCTCTTGAACCTACTTTTTTACGAAAGTCTCCTGCTAATTCTGTTTGAAATTTTGTAGCAGCTTGAGCAGCTGGAATATTATCTGCTCCATATTCTTGTATATTTGTGTCTAAAACACTTGCATACAATGGATCCATTTTTCCTGATGCAGTAGTTTCTGCAATTTTTAATTTACCCGCCAATTCATCTGCTAATAATTTTTCTTTACCAGCTTGTTCAATAGCTAATTGAGCTGCACCTGATTTAAGATCTCTTAAATATTTTCTTCTTTCAGCTTGATTTTCTAAAAGATTTGCAACAGGTTTTTCTGCCGCCGCTAATCCTGTTGAAATTAAACCACTGAGACCTTTACCTTGAGGAGCCTGTGATGCAATAGATGGTCCATATTGTAATAAAAAAGTTGTTAAAGGATCAAAACCTTTATCTTGTGGAGCATTCTGCATAAGTATATCTAAATTTTCTTTGGTAAGTTCTCCAACTCTACCTGCTTCTGCATAATTTTCTCTATCTTCAATACCAGACATGATGCCATTCATATTAGCACCGCCACCTTTTCTAAACATAGGTCTTCTAAATATTCTACTCATATTAACCGAACGCTCTATATATACCAGCTAGTGTTGAACCTAAACCTAATGCAGATTGAAGTGGGCTAGCTGATGGTGATGTTTGTTGAAACTGTGATCCAGGGTATCCAGCAATTAGACTCGTAATACCTGAACCTAAAGTTTGTGCTGCTGTAATTGGTTGTTGTAATTGTTGTTGAGCTAACTGTTGTTGTGCTCCTAATTCTGCTTGTTTTTGTGCTTGCAATCCACCACCTAGACTAGTTAAACCTGCAACTTGTTGACCAGCTAACTGTGGAGATAATCCAGCTAATGCTTGTTGCTGTTGTGCTAAAGCTTGTTGTTGACCAAAAGCTTGACCCGCTGCTTGTTGCGCTTGGCCAAAACCTTGTTGTAATAATTGTGCTTGTAATGCTGCTCTGTTTCTATCTGATGCTGACATGTATTCTGCTCTTGCAACACCTTCACGTCCTCCACCAAATGCACCTGCTTGAATCGCACTTTGTGCAATTGAACCTAAACCTTTTTGTGCTTGAATATCAAACTCTTGTAAAGATGCATCAATTACATCTTGTTGATAAGGTGACATAAATTGTTGGTAAGCTTGAGGTCCAACAAATTGACCAGCTTGCCCTGCTTGTGTCGCCGCTGTTTGTAAAAATGGTGCATAAGACCCTAAACCTTGAGCACCTGTTGCAACACCAATTGCTGCAGCTTGTAAAGGATCTTGTCCAGCTACAAATTGTGGACCATAAACTTTTGATAAGTCTGCACCTTTGAAATCACCTACAGCTTGTTGTAATTCTGTAATATATGGTTTTGCTGCTGCTTCTATAAACTCAGGTGGTTGTGTTATTTGTGTAATTGTTTCAGCCATTATACTTTTCCGCCTTTTTCTAATTTTTTCATCATGTCATACATACGTTGTGCACCTTTGTTGACATCACCGTTACCCATGCCTTTTACAGCATCAGCAGTGAATACGAATTCATTGTTTGACAACATCGCAGGGATGTCATCTGCCTTTTCTTTTACACCAACTGGAGGAATAAATCCACCTGTTTCTCGTAAATCTAGTTCTTTTACACCAGCTTTATTAATGTTTGTAGGTAGACCCATGATGCCTGATGCCTGATTCACGATCTGATCGGTTCCCATAGCATAGCCTATTCTACCACCATTAGCAGCCATTGTTTTCTGTACAGCTACCTTTTGTCTACGTTTATTTTCTAAAAACTCTTTATAAAGTTCTTCAGCGTTTCTCTTTTTATCAAATTCTTCTTTTCCTTTTAAATATTCTTCAAACTCTGTTCCATCAGAGTATCCTATTCTACCACCTTCAGCATATCCACCAGCTCCTGATGTATATTCAGATAAATCATTTTCCACAAGTGCAGGTATTTCAGATTCATCGTATCCTAAATTTTGATAAGCTGTTGTAAGCTTACCTCTTAATGCGCTAACATTTCTACCTGATGATACTTCTTCTTGTTCTTCAGGAGACATAGCACCTAAGACTCCTCCTAATACAGTTCCACCAGCCATGACTCCAAGAGTCTTGCCTAGTGTTTTTTCTCCACCCAATAATTCTTTTAAACCTGTTGCTTTTCCAGAAAATAAATTAGATAAAAAACTACCTTGTCCTCTACCTAATAAACCTCCAAAAGAAGTTCCAGGTATACCAAAAGCTCCTACACCTAATAATGCAGCTTTACCTAAATCTGATTTAAGAACACTTCCAATACCCTTAGCAACACCTTTAACAGCCTTTTTAAGGCCACCCAATAGTGCTCCTTGTCTAGGTACGACGTTCATTATTCCGCCACCTCTTCTTAATTGTCTGGGCATTTGCATTCTTGAAATTGGCATAGTTTTATTAGTTTACTTAGTTTTTCCGAAAATATCAAGGCTTGGCATAATAAGTTTTATATCTCTTCTAATATCTTCTTCTGCTATTCCTTTTGATTTCCATTCGTTATCGTCTTTGTATTCTTCACCTGTTTTAAGGTTAGTTATTTTTTCTATTATCTTCTCTGGTTTTATTATTTGCATTTTTCTCCTATGTTCTGTCAAATTCTAGTATTGATACTGTGCCTTCAAATATGTCAGCTGTTGCTGATTGTAATTGTAGTTTGTCACTCTCTTCTAATATAATTGTACCATCAGATATGGACTTAGAATTACCTGCATTAACAGTGTGTTCTGCAAATTGATAAGCTCTACTAGCAGAGGTATCATATATAAAAGCTTTTATTTCCGTGTTTCCTGATCCAACATTAGCTACATGTATGTTTTGTATGATTGCTCTAGACTCAGATGGTACAGTATAAATATCTGTTACATCAGTTGTAGTTAAATCAAAGTTTGCGTTTTTATATCTATTAGCCATTAGTTTTCGCTTCCACTACTCATGAACCAAGTAAATCTTTGTGACTCATCTCTTAGCTCTTGTTGAAATGTAGAGTTTAGTTTCTCAATCAATCCGTCTAAATCTCTAATTAAAGAATCAGCATCTTGTTGTTTATATTCTTTACTGGGTCTAGTAAATACTACTGTTACTTTTGCCATTTTTTAAATTCCACATCTATTTGATTATAGTCAATCATCATATAACCATTAGAATGTTTAACTGATGCCCAAGGAACTTCATGAGCCATTGCTCCCTGATAAGTTGTTGGGTTATCTTTGTAATTAAATTTATAAATATTAATATTAGATGGTGACTTACCAATTAATTCTACATTTTCTTTTAATCTTACATCACTAAAACCTAAATCAGAAGATCTTCTATCTTGTGTTCTTTTACTATCGCTTGCAGTTTTATCACCTGCTCCACTATAATCGAACCCTTGATCATAACTTCCTCCCGCGCCTCCACTAACATCAAATCCTGGCGTTGCTGGAATATTTGCTTTTTGTTTTGTAGCATCTGCTAAAACTTTTGCTTCTCTATCTTTTAATGCTTGTAAATCTTTTAATCTTTGTTGAAGAACTTCTGATTCTTTTCTTCTTTTATCTTTTCTTTGTTTAGCTAAAGTTTTTTGTATCCTTGCTATTCTTTTATCAATAGCTCCACTTAATCCATAAGTAGTTTCATCACCATATTTACCACCCGTTAGTGCATTTAATAAACCACCTGATACAGGATTATAACCAGCCATTAATTGACCTTGTGGAACTCTACCTATATTATCATATCCATAAAATTCTCTTAATGCTTTTTGTCTTGGATCCATTTCAGGTAACATTTTTCCTACTAAAGATAGTAAACCTAAAGGTGCTTTTGTAGCAAAACCTAATGCTGTTAAAATACCTTGTTTACCTATATTAAAACCTTTACCTAATTTATCTTTAGTCTTATCTACAAAATTTCTAGTATCTATTTCTTCTAAATTTTGAGGTATTGGAAAATTATTTTTAGCTAAATATTTAGCAGTTGCTTCTGGAGTGCCTAAATTAAGTGCTCTATAGTTAAAGTTCCTATCTAAAAAACCTTTTGTTGGATTGTTCTGTCTTAAAAAAATGTTTTCTACAGGTGCATCCGTAAAATTAATTGCAGGTGTTCCCATGCCTGGTACAAGTTCATCACCACTTGAAAAATTCATTTCATTAGAAAAAGAACTTGGAAGATCCACTGGTGGAAACATTTGTAAATTTTGCAAACGATTAGGCATGTAATCAGGATTCATTATTAAATCTTGATATATATTTGAATTAGTTATTGCCATTATCGTCTTCCATCAGGTTGTGTGTCTAATCTAAAAGTACCTAATTTCCAGCTTTGATTAACAGCTGTATTAGCTACCTTTAAAGATATAGCTCGTGCTCTTGCACGAGTGTCTACCTTATCAGTAGATGAGGTAATTGTAAAGGGTCCAAGTGGTGAACTTGCTTGAGAACTATTAGGGTAGTTTCTAAGTTGTAGAGTTATTTGAGTGCTTCCTGTTTGAGATAAAAAGTCAGGTATAAATCTTCTAATCTTCATAATGTATTCACCGTCTCCTTGAAAGTCAGCAATACCAGTCATTTGACTACCAACAACTCTTTGAGTAATATCAAAGTCTCCTGACTCAATATTAGAAGTAATTGCGTTAACACCGTTTGCTAATGCTTCATCAGTTCCTTTTTCATGTTCAAAGTATATTGTACTTCCTTCAGTGTTACCAACAACATCAAAAGATGCATCATCTGATGCATTAAATTTAGTTGCATGTGGTAATCCAAATACAGCAGAATCTTGCCATGTTCCACGATCTAAAGTTCCTGTTGTCCAAACAGGTCTATTAGGACGTGAGTCTAGATAATTGTATGTTACACATCTATTAATAACTGTTGATCCTGATGTACAGTAGAACCAAGTAATTTCACCAAACAAATTATTTAACCCTGCGTTAATTAATTGATTAGCCGTTGTATTTAAATCATCAAAAACAAAATCTTCTACTAAACAAATCATAGTCTCAAGGTTACCAGAGTATTTAAAGAAACCATTTTCTGAAAACCAATATGCAGCACCATCAACTTCTAATGCAGCGTTCTGTCCAATCAATCCACAGTTTGTTCCTACTTGTTGGAAACCAAATGTAAATGGTTGACCAATAAATCTCATAGTAAATAAAGATGTGTCTGTCCAAATATAAGTTGCATCTCTACCTCTAACTGCACCTACAATTTTAGATCCATCAGCTAGTCTTTGTGTACCTGCAGTATTAACCGCTGTTGGTTGATAAGTGTTAATATCTTCTTGATTTGAAAATCTAATAAACATTTCATCTTGAGTTGATGGAGTTCCAATAGTTGTTTCTGTTCCAAAGAATACTAAGTGACGATCTGGAGTTGACACTAACATATCTCTAGATGCTGTTGGTGCACCTGCAATAATAGTTGCTCTATTGGTTACAGCGTTTGTTGCATTAGAGTCCCATTCAAATACTTGTGCATTATGAATTAATGCAATCACTTTATCACCAAAATTATCAATAGACCATAAACCTGGATCAACAACTAAATCACCAGATGCTGCTTCACCCCAAGCAATATAATCTGAACTATTTAATATAGTTGCTCCATTTGAATGAGTTGCTGCTGTTGTATTTCTAACCCCTCTTGTAACACCGGTTAAAGTATTACTAGATATACCTGTATATGAAATTTCTTCTGAACCTACTTGAATAAAGTTTGTACCTGAAGTTGGAAACAAAGATGCGTCTGTTAATACAATAGTTGTTGTGACAGCATTTATACCACCATTTAAAGTAGTTGTTGCTTCACCTGTTACAGTTCCACCCCAAGAAGCTAGTCCCCAACCAAAACCAGGTAATTGTTCTGCAGGTCCTACTGGATAATAATGTTGTACTCTAATACCACCCGATAAAGTTGCACCTGATCCTGTCTCTGCTGATGGCATTGTAATAGTTAAAGTTGTTCCTGTTGGAACAGATGTCACCATAAATTTTTTATCATCAAAGTCTGATGCTGAATAGTTTGAGTTTGTAATAGCTGTAAAATTATCTAAAAGTAAAATATCGTTGACTGCTATATTGTGGTCCGTGCTGAATGTTAAAGTAACCGTTGCTGAACCATTCGTTGTACTAAATGCATTAGTTAATGTTGTTGTAGTTTTAATAGGGTGAATGTCATAAAATACACCACCTGTGTAAGCGTATAAAATTCTGTTTGTTCCTATGATTGCAAACTTGTTACCAGATTTATTAACTAAATGATGTAAAGCTCTTGCAGCTCCTGTTAATTTTGATTCACCTAATTGTGACCAACCACCTATCTTTTCAGGTGTACCATATCTAAAACGTACATTATCCCCATCAACCCATTGTCCTTCGGCTGTAGTTTCTGTAATTTGTTTATTAAATCCTGGTTGAAAGCCTATTTTTTGTAACATAAATTAATCCGTTTATGTAGGTTATATCACATTTCTATTGAGAGCAACAGA
>WLWG01002596.1_pt1 | contig 13518 bp, 17 predicted proteins | sample 6712871 | NCBI WGS metagenome assembly WLWG01 (sample SAMN12718693, study PRJNA515312) | sponge metagenome | isolation source: marine sponge | host: Mycale hentscheli | place: New Zealand: South Island, Marlborough, Capsize Point | collected 2003-05-01 | reverse complement strand
ACCTTCCTGTAAGTCCCATATATCAAGGCACTAAGATCTATAACGGTATAGGTCATACACCAGTGTCTGATATTGCTTCCATACAACGGTCCATATACGGAGATTACGGAGAGATTTATGCTAGTGTTTCTTATTCGTGTCATCCGGTGACTATTGTAGACGAAACAACATTGACTCAAAATGACTACAATGTTGGGGCATCACCTGGTTCTGTGGTACAAGTACAGAACAGTCTGAATGGGCAACCTAATTTTACTTTTGATTTTAAGGCACCTCCTATTGATAGTATCAAAGAGTTACGTGAACTTATAGATCAAAAGATAAGCAAAATGAATGAGATAGCAATGATACGTTCAGAAGAACTTATTAAAGCATCACGTTCCGGCGTACAATTAGAACAGTACGACAGCAAATTAGAAGCATTTATCCGTAAAAAAGCAACAAGCCTAGAAAATGCAGAATATAACTTATGGAATATCTGGTTCGCCTGGATGGGGCAAACAATGCCAGAGGATTTTGCAGTAAGTTATAACAGATTATACAATCAGAAAGGATTGGAACACGAAATTAAAGAAATAGATACATTATTAAATGTATATGAAAGATACTCAGAAGTATTTAATGAAGAAGAATACACAATTAGAGACTATGAAACAGAAGCAGAAGCAGAGGCTGAAGCAAACAGATTAGGCGGCACAGGCACTCACAGTCATACCAGAGAAGATGGACTGGTAACATATATGCCTTTTGCTACACATGAAGAGTATGAATTAAGATTAGAAATGAGTACAGGTGTTGATATGACAGAAACACCAGAATTTAAGAAAGATTTACAAGATAAGTTGAAGACCAGATTAAAACAATTGGTAGATTCAACTTATACTAATAATAGCCTGTAAAAAGGCAAGGTAGGGGGTGACCCCGTAAACGAAAATACGTTTACTTCTACGATTAAAGGAGATAATGATGGAAGCATCAAATGACACGGCAGTTCAGCCCGAAATAGTTGAACCAGTAACAGATTCTGCAAATCCTGTCGCTACTGAGCAATCAGTTGCAACTGAGACTAAATCTGATAATAACACAACACCCAGTGTTGAGGTCCGAGACGGAAAGACTTATGTTAATGGCATAAGACAATACAGCAGAGATGATGTAAATAAAATATCCGCTAATGCTAAAAACGAGGTTCAAAAGAATATTCTTAATGAACTAAATGTAGATAGCATAGACCAAGTGAAACAAGTTGTTTCTACCCTTCAAGAGGTAAATCCTGAAGAAGGAAACAGTCTTAATGTAGATTCATTGCGTGATGCAGTGAAGAAGCGTGAAGCCACAGTAGAGGAACTTAAATCACAAGTAAACAGTCTTAAGACTGACTTGATGTTGAAAGACCATATGGGTCAATTGCAAAGTGCTATGCCAGGTAACTGGTCAGCACAACAGAAAGAGTCTGTAATCAAATTAATGAAAGCAGATGGAATGTTAGCAGTTGAGGGAGATACGTTTGCTATAAGAAACGGAAACGATTTCTTAACAACAGATGGAGAAACCCCAGACTATGCTAAAGCAATTGAACTTGTAGGTAAGGATAAATTAGGTCTATCTTTTGGTAAAAAAGGTGTTGACGTACAGTACGGTGAAACAGGTTTAACTGATTCGGGCTCAGGTCCTAAAATGTTAAACGTGGAAAAAGTAAACACTGATACTGAATACAGATCGGCGTATATGAGAATACGTCACAATCAGCCTGGTTTAGGCAAATCCAATATAACCGATGCAATGGTTAAAAAGGAAATGCAAAGATAAGGCAGGATATAACCGAATTAGATTAATCTAATTCATACATAAAATAGAAAAATAGTTAATATAAATTAACTATCTACAGGAGAAATATTATGGCCTATTCAACAGGTTCAGATACAATTGCTCAAATGTATGCAGACATCGTTCAAGATTTAGTACCTTACTACTTGGATAAAACGTTACTACAGAACTCTGCTATCATCAGAATGCAATTAAACGTAGAGGGACAAGGCGGTGGACAAATTCGCATACCAGTTGCCGATGCTCCAGTGGCGGCGGCTACTGTTAACGAAGGTACTAGCATACTAGCAGTATCAAACAGTGACTTAACGCCAACAGCGGCAAATATTACATTTGCTAAAAGAGGTTCTGCTTCAGACGTAACACAAGAAGCAGTAGAAGATGGATTATTTGATCACGTAGTTGGTGCTACACTAGACAGATTGTCAGGTGTTTTAGCAACAGGTACAGATAGTGCTGGTACAGCCTTGATGAAAACATCTTTCACAAACAACGATGGTGTAACAGGTGCTAACGCAGACTTTACACAATCATTCATTATGTCTCCAGACGCAATGGCATTCGGTTCAACTAGAACACCTACAGTCAACACATGGTTTAACCCTAACCTTGACATTCATGAGTTCAGAGCAACAACTAGAAATGGTTTCGCAGTATTAGACAGCAGATTTGGTAGAACAATTAAATCAGCAGTATTAGGCGGAACACAAGCAGAAGCAAACGTACAAGCGGTTGCAACATCTGTTGCTAACTTAAGATCTGTTAATGCACCAGTAGGCGCAGACGGAAATTATGTTGGTGTAATAGATGCTGGTCTTGAGCTCGCGATTAATAAACAAATCGCAGGAGTTGGTGGATCAACAGTTGGAGCACTAAGTGATATTGGTAACAACGCATTGAGAAATGCTTTTGCATCAGTATTAGCAGGATGTACTCTATATAGAAGTAATCTATTACCAGACGCATCTTAATTTGAGGAGATGATTTAATGGCATTTATAACAAACGCAGGTGGTACAGTAATTTCTTTTGCAGAATACACTGATGTAGTACAAAAAGACCAACGTATATTTGAGAGTAATAACCTTAAGATACCAGAGGAATCAGGTTTCGTAAGTGTACAAGACTATGTAGAAAATATGTTGCAAAAAAGTACTGATCGTATACTGTTAAAAATAAAAACATCCGCATGGTGGAGTACTTATAACAATTATGTAGGCAGTTCCTTTGAATTTAACAACTTACCCAGTGTAAACCCAAATCGTATAGATCCAAGTAACACACTAGGTAGACAGCAACAATTCACAGACATGACTGTTTACTATTGTATTAAGGAATACATCGCGCCTTTGTTTGCCGAATTTGGTAACGAAGAATCGCCAGAAGTAGCAAAAATACAATACTATGACGCTAAATTTAATGACATCTTTCAGGAGTTATTAAGTGTTGCAGATTGGTATGATGCTGACGGAGACGGTACAGTCGAAACCAATGAGAAATTAACAACATTTGCTAGAACAAGACGTTCAAGGGCTAAAAACACTATTGTGGTGGTTAGATAATGAGTAAAAGATCAGATTTAATAACTCAGATCACAACTAACTTATCTGGACACAGCGATATTTCAATAAGTCAGGAGTTACCATTCGATTCGGGTGGTAACCCTCTTTATGAGAAAAACCCTAACGTCATATACGTAGATGAGCAACAATTAGCAGTAGAACAGTTGTACAGAACCCTGGATCAGGGCGATGTTAACCAGACTACTACAACTATTGCGGTTTATTTTACAACAGATGCCAAAAATCAGCTCAGTGATATTAATACCGTTGTTTCAAATCTGTTAATTGCCAGGAATGCAATTACATCAGTTACAGACAGTAACAGTGATTACGAGACTGAAATAACAGATGACAAAATAACTTATACTTTCGAGTATAACTTCATAACCATATAGGAGAAATAACATGGCAGGAGTAATTAATGTAACTAGCGGTTCACAAGCGATCCTCACATTAGGTAACAGTATAACACTAGCGGCTCCAGGAGCAACTAACGGATTTGTCGTACCCTTGGTACAAGACATTTCCGTGAGCACAGCACCAGGAACTGTAAGATATTCAACTTTAGACAGCACATCAAGTAGTGCTTTCACAACAGTTGTAGAGAATGAAATATCATTTAACATGTTGTTAGATGACGATGCATTCTTTGGTCTTACTAATGCCGATAATACAGTAGCAGATGCTGGATTATGGACTACATCAAATAGCAAAACAGAAGTATTCTTCAGTGTTGCATTTGAAGGCGCAGACGCAAGTGATTACTACTTACACGGTAAAGGCTTTATTGGCGGATTGGCACCTAGTGCTAGTATCGACCAAGCGGTCTGGATCTCACCAGGATCAATTATCGTTAATGGTGATTTAACTAAAGCAACCGTTTAGTAATTAAACATAGTACACCCTCAGCAATGGGGGTGTTCTTTTAAAGGAATTATTATGGAAAAACAAGTACATAAAATAGCAAACAGATGTATAGTTGATGGTAAATGGACCAGAGACACATACGATGTTGTTATAGATGGAGAGACACATGATTTTAGAGATCTTGCAAAACAGCATGGTATTAAAATGGGCTCAAAATCTAAAAAAACAATAAATACAGATATACAGGAAGAAAGTTATGGAGATATGGGACAAGCACCAGACTCAGGAAGTGCTGAAGAGCATGGAAACGGAGATAGCGAAGGCTCAGAATGAACTTAGATGTGCAGGCGGTGATATAACCAAAGCACACAAACGTATTGCATTTTGTTTAAGTGCATTACACAATTTGAAAAAAAGAGATATAAAGGAATAAAGATATGAAATTACAAGAATTAGCCGCAAAACCACAATTAACCAAAATAACAATTAATGATTCAGATATCGTAGAAGCATACGGTGATGAGTTAGATTTCTATGTGCAAGACAGATTGCCTATAGATACATATACAAAATTAGCAAGTGTAAAACAAGATGACCCTAGTGAAATGTATAAAGTTATTCAGGAGTTAATATTAGACGAACATGGACACCCAGTAATGAGCGATGGTAATATATTGCCTATGGACGTAATGAACGCGGCAGTATTGAAAGTAACCGAGTCGCTGGGAAAGTAACAAGCACTCCTTTACTTGATGAGCGGGAAGAATCGCTGATACAAATGATAGATGCTATGGCATCTAGTTATGGCAAGTTGCCAACTGAAATATTGGAAAGTGCAACAACAGTAGATTTAATGATATTCAGTAATGCTAATATGATTAAAGTAAGAGCAGATAAGAAAGCAAGAGGTGAAGACATTACAAGTACATATCAACAAAGTCATATAGACGAAATGTACAGTAAATTTAAGGAAACACATGGGACTAAAGGTTAACGATAAAATATACAAACGCAAAGTTAAAAAGTTGCAACGTTATGTGCGTAATACCTTGCCTAATGAAAGCCTTAAGGAAATGCAAAGAGTAACACCTCGAGGTAAAACAAATAACGCAAAAGACAATACCAAGATTACCAGAAATAACAGCAGAGGTTTTACACTTAAAGGTGATTATGATTATTCAGGTGTTATAGACCAAGGCCTATATCCTAATCCACCAAGTGCCGGCACAGGTAAAACAACAGGCGGTTACAGTATAAAGAATTTAAGAAAAGCAAGACCTAAAAAGGGACTACTAGATCCTACTGTTGCTTTTATAGAAAAAACAATAAAAAAAGTTATTAGGAGATTATAATGGCTATACCTATTAAAGCCACGTTAAAAGTATCAAGCAAAGCATTTACTACTGGTATAAAAGTAGCCGGTAAAGCAGTAGGTGGATTAGTTGCAGTAGCCAAGTTAGCCACAGTTGCAGTATTAGGTTTAACCACGGCGTTTGTCGCCTTGACAGCCAGACAAGCGGCACTAATTGACCGTATTGGTAAAGTTAGTAAAGTAACAGGTGTTGGTGCAGAAACATTACAGAAGTTCTCGTTTGCCGCCGAACAGGCCGGTGTAGGTACAGATCAGGCTCAGGTTGCATTACGTAGATTTAGTAGAAGATTAGGTGAAGCCCAAAAAGGTGCTGGTGAATTATTACCTGCACTTAAAAAGTTAGATATTGATGTAAGAAATGCAGACGGTTCATTTAAAAGTGCAGAAGAAGTATTATTTGAATTTGCAGATGGTATAGCAAACACAGATGATGCAACACAAAGACTAGCACTTGCCTTTAAGGCATTCGATAGTGAAGGTGCAGAGTTAGTTAACACCTTAATGGGAGGCGCGGCTGGTTTACAAGAGATGTTTACCAGAGCACAGGCTTTAGGTGCTGTTTTAAGTACAAGTGCAATACAGGGTGTAGAAGATTTTAATGATTCTTTTAACGAGCTACAAACATTAACAACTGGTGTAGCAAATACCTTTACAGCAGAGTTGGCCCCTGCTTTAGAACAAATTACAAAGGACTTAACAGAATTAATTTTAAAGATTGCAGAAGACAAAGGCGGATTTGATGGATTTGCAAAATTTCTTAAGAATGAATTTATAGACCTTTTAAAAGAAATAGTTAAAATATTTGGCGCAATAATTAATAAAATTGTAGAATTAGGTAGAGCAGTACCCTTTCAAGACTTATTCCCAGTTGACCCAAAAGTAGCAGAGGAATATAATAAAGTAGTAGATGCATTAGACAAGATTAAGGATGCTAGTGATGGTGTAATGAGCTCAGTTGGCAGAGTCGCCGGCGGTACAGACCAATTTTTAGCATTAGTAAAAGGTAAAGATACAGCACAAAAATTAATTGATGCATTAAAAACAATAGGATTCGAAACATCTGCATTACAATCTATGTATAATAATATAACCTTCACTGATAGGTTAATTGGTGGAGAAGATGCTGATAGGTTTAATGAGGCTTTAAAAAATGCTATAGTACTAGCCGCAGAAGTAGGCGATCAAACAGGCATTATTGCAGACAACGCCGGCATTAACGTTACTAATACACTTAAATATTTAGATACCCTTAAGTCAGTAGGTACAACAGCAGTTGAAACAGTTAAAGAATTTAAAGTTGCAACAACTGAAACAAACAGAGAGTTAGATTTAACATTAGGATATTTTGAAAGAATTATTTTACAAATTGGAGATTTCTTTACCAGAGACTTCCCACAAAAAATAAAAGAAACAATAGAATTATTAAAAAGTATATTCAAAACAGTACAAGAAAGATTACTAGAAATGACTAATCCTATAAAAACAATCGAAGACGGATTAGTTAAAGCCGGTAAAGCATTTGAAGATGCACTAGTAGATGCTATTTTAACAGGTAAAAGTTCATTTGAAGACTTTAGAAATATATTACGTGAAACATTTGCCAGAGCAATAGTACAAAAGTTCATCACAGAACCTATATTTGGTTTATTTAAAGCAAAAGGTGGACCAGTAAGTGCTGGACAACCTTATATTGTAGGTGAGCAAGGACCAGAGTTGTTTATGCCAGGAGCAAGTGGTACTATTATACCTAACAACAATTTACAAGGCTCTGGTGGAGCAGGCAGTGGACAAGTAACATACAATATAAATGCTGTTGATGCCGCTTCATTTAAAACACTAGTTGCCAGAGACCCAGAATTTATATACAATGTAAGCAGAGCAGGTAGCAGAAGGGTACCAGGATAATGAGTAATTATCAATACGTTATAGACAATGCAACATCAATGCAATTAACATACCAAGAAATCACAAACGGTTCAGTATCTAGAAATGGCAATATTACTCAAGGCACCGTATTTGGGACTAGACCTTACACTATAACAACCAGCATAAATTCTTATTTAGATGTTGAAACAACTGATGTAAGAGCATTGTGTACATATATTGATAACAATGCACTAGTAAATACAGAAGTTATAGACATTGGAAGTACCAATACAGGACTTAACTATATATTAGAATATAAAGGCAATGCAAGTACAACAGCCTTAAATGCTCTAGATTTAAGTAATTATGGCAGGCCAGGTCAGGCAAATACTAGCGGTCAATCGCCTCCTGTACAATTAACACCCAGCCATTTAGTACTAACACTAAGCACAAATCAAAATAATATAGAAAGTGGTAAATTGTATTTTGCAGTAGGAGATTATATACAATTAGCAAATACTACAAATGAAAGAGTGTATCAGGTTACAGCAGATGTAAATGCTAGTGATTTTTATGGCGGAGTTGGAACAAAATATTTAGATATTCCTATAAATCGTGCTTATAGCACAAATTATGACGGAAGTACTGGTCCTACATTAGCAACTCCTAACCTACTTGTAGGAGCAAATGTCAAATTTAACGTAAGACTAGTGAATAAGCCCAGATATCAGGTATTATCAGGAGGACAGTCTTATAGTCAAATTAACAGTAGTAGTACAGGAGGTCCTTACACTAGTGGTGGTTCATACGTAAGATTTTTAGATAATTTTGAATTCGTGGAGGAACTATGAGTAATGCAACAGTAATAGGCACTTCTTTTTTAAATGTATGTGAGCCTTGTACATCTTTAAATATTGTATGCAATAAAGTAATTAATCACAGTACAGGATTAAGTGGTAAAAGAGCCGGTGAACATATGGCAGTCAATACAGTATATCAATTTGAGCTAGGTGTACCTCAAGGATTACCTTTCAGCACAAACAGAGGCGATTTACAGATTATAGAAAATGCAATGAACAACGGTTCATCTTTTAACTATGCACCAGTTGCCAATAAAAATACAGGAAATGTAGTATTAGAAAATGCAAATGTTTTTAGAATTCCTATCGCATTTAATTTTACAAAATATCAAGGAGATTTAACAGGAGATCAGTTAAATCAAATAACACCTAGAGATATAGTAGTCGCAGAAGAACAAATATATGTAAACACCACAGCAGTTACAGGTAGTCCTAGCGGAAATTTAGTAAAGGCTGGAGATTATATACAATTAAATAGTCATCCCTATCAGGTTACAGCAGATGTGACTTATAGTAGTAGCAGTAATATAACTATACCTTTAAATAGAAAAGTTATGGAAGCAAACGCAGATATAAGTACATTTTATATCATTAATGATTATGGTAAATCAGGATTGAGTGGTCAAAGATCACCTAATTGGACTGTTAAATTTGCAGAATTAAATCCAAGTACAATTCAACCGCACAACAGATTAACATATAGAAATGCAACGTTTAAATTAATAGAGGTTTTATAATGAGTACATCAATACCTGAAGTAGCAAATACTAGTGTAGCACACGCTTTATTAGTTACACTTAAATTAGGAGCAAGTACCTATAAATTAACAAATGCATATAGGACTTTTAATGATAGTAATTTATCTGGATTTACAGCATTAGGCGGTTTTTTACAATGTGGAAGTATAACTGAAAATATAAAAGCCACAACAGGCGATTTACAAATATCCTTGACTGGTGTTCCTGTAGATAGTAATAATTATATAGGTTTAGTATTAAATACTCCTATAAAAGGTGGCAATGTCACAGTAGAAAGAGCATTTTTTGATACTACAACAGGTTTTACTACAAATGTATATGAGCGTTTTAAGGGTATAATTACTACTTATGGTATTACAGAAGAAGTAGATACACTGGCAGGAGAAAATACAGCCACAGTAAGTATTACAGCCGCAAGTTCATTAAGTATAATAGAAAATCAAATAACAGGACAAAGAACAAACGAAACAGACAGAAAACGTTTCTTCCCCACAGATACAATTATGGACAGAGTAAAAGATTTACATAATGTACAATTTGATTTTGGTAGAGACTTTAATAGTAGTAGTGGTGGCGGTGGTGCTGGAGGCGGCCGTGGTGGCGGTGGCGGTAATCGTAGCAGATATAAAAGCATACAGGAAAGATAAATGATTAGACGAGCAGGTATAGGAGATTATGAAATCATTATGGAAATGATGATTAATTTTGCTAATGCGGCACCTTTTACAGCATTTCATAATCCTGACTATAATACCAATTATATTACTAATTTAATTACAGGATTTATGAAAAAAGGTGTTATACTTATAGCAGAAAAAGACGATAAAGCACTAGGTATGTTAGTAGCAGGTATAAGTCCTGATCCCTGGCTACCACATGTACAAATATTAAGAGAATATGCATGGTGGGTAGAGCCAGAAGCCAGAAATACCACATTGGGATATAAATTATTAATAGAATATATAAATTTCGGTAAACAATTAAAAGAAAAAGGCATAATAGAAGCATTTACACTAACAAATATGGTACAATCACCAGATTTTGATTTAGAAAAACGTGGTTGGCGTGAAGTAGAAACAAATTATGTTTATGAGGGATAGATAATGGCAGTATTTACAGCAATAGCGGCGGCTATAACAGGTGCAATAACAGGTGCCGGCTTTGCGGCAGCCTTCGCCGCGGCAGGAACACTAACAGGTTTAGGTATTGCTACATCTTTACTAGCAGGTGGTATTGCAATAGCAACAGCAAAAGCATTAGGTCCTGGCGTACCCAGTATACAATCAGCAAAAGACCCTGGTGTTAAAGTACAATTAGATCCCAGCACAGATAACAAATTACCAGTATACTATGGACAATCCTTTTTAGGCGGAATTGCTATTGATGCCATGATCACAAACCAAAATAACACAATGGTGTATGCCTTTGCTATTGGTGAACAAACAGACTCAGGTACTGTAACCATAAGCGACGTTTATAGAGGAGATAGTAAGTTAAATTTTGGTACTGGCGCAAGTGCTCATACAGTAGTAAGTCTAACAGATCCTAATGGTACAGCAGTGACAAATGTTAATGGTAAAATCAGATGCAGAGTATATGCTGGTAATACTCACGCAAATGCACAAATATTCCCTGCACCTGGTGGAGGCGTTACAGCCGTAGATGCAGATACTATGTTTACAAATTGGAGTAGTGATCCTAATAAATTAGGTAGTAATGCTATAATCAGTATTGTAGAAGTAGATTACGATGCAGGTAATGGTTTGCAAGGACTAGGCACAATTAGTTATGATTTCAACAACAGCCTTAGCAATCCTGCTAACGTGTTATTGGACTATCTTAAAAATGATAGGTACGGAGTTGGATTAACAGATGATGATCTAGATTTACCATCTTTTGATGATATGTATGATTATGCAAGTGATCAGGTATCTTATACCACTAGTGGAAATGTAAGTGCAACACATGACAGATGGCAAATTAATGGTGGATTAAGTACATTCCAACCTAATTTAACAAATATAGATCAGATATGTCAAAATAGTGCAACATTCTTTACATATAACCCTAAAGTAGGAAAATATAGTGTGGTGCCTAACAGATTAGTTACCACAGCCGAATTTGCAAATGCTTTTATATTTAATGATGATAATATTACTAGTAGCATAACTGTAGCAGAACCTGATCTTTACACCACATACAATCAGGCAGATGTAGAATACAGTAATGGTGAAGCAAAAGACCAAACAGATAATGTGTTTTTAGAAGTACCTTATGATCCATTCGGTACACCAGGTTTTCCTAGTATAAACAGAATAGATAATGAGCCTTTAAATACATTAAGTACTAGATTATTTTTAACAAACGACAAAGCTCGTGCAACAAATTTAGGTAATATTGATTTAAAACAAGGCAGATTAGGTAGAACATTAGAATTTGAAGCAAATCATACAGCACTCACAGTGGATGTAGGAGATGTGGTAAAAGTCACAAGTGCTAGGCACGGATTTAGCAATGCCGCGTACAGAGTTATGCGAGTAACTGAAATGGATAATGGTGATGGTGTATTGTCAGCAAAGGTTGTACTTATGTTTCATGATTCTTCAATATATGATCACACAGATGCACAAAATGAAGGAGAAATGGGTGACAGTGGTATACCAAGTATACCAGTAGTAGCATTACCTGTTCCTGGTGTATATACGGGAGAATATGCTAATTTAACCCTAGATAATCAGTTGTATGGTGGAATTGTAGTTAATGAAGCAATGAAAACATTTGGAGCAGGTGCACAATTAGAAGATGCAGGTTTAGACACAGGTACTGGAAACATAGCAAGTGGTACTACACCTATAGAATTAATTACACCACAATTATACGATTTATCAGACAGTGATATAGGTGATTATTCATTTACAGCAGAAGGCAGTCTGGGAGGTACTATAACTGGTGCTTATGATGTAGGATTTAACAACAATGTAACTCTTACATTTGCCAATGCAACAAATGTACAAAATATTAGTTATGGTGGCGGTGGTGTTATATTACAAGGCGTGACAGATTTTAGTCCACAAGTAGTAGATGTAAAAAAAGTAAGTACTGATCCTGTAGCAAACGGCTTGTCAGCATCGGACAATTATAAAATAGCAAATGCCACTATCAGACTACAAGGATTTAGCACAATTGATGCATCTGATGGGGCAAAAAGAAGATTTGGTAATATGGGTTATGCAATGACTAGAATAACAAAAGGTGAGAAATAATGTACAGAATATTATATCATGTTAGCGATGGCAGAATAGAAACATCTCGTAAAATGAGCGATGATTTACTTGCACAACAACTTGCTTTAACACCTGAATTAGCCAGTATAGATGGTTTCGTAAGTGATGTTAGAGTAAAAAAAGTAAATTTAGAAACATTACAAGTAGAAGATGTTGTCAATACATTTACCCAGTCAGATTTAGATCATTATTTAAGAATACACAGAGATAAAAGATTAACTATGTCAGATTGGACAGTAGGTGCAGATAGTCCACTATCAGACAGCAAAAAAACAGAATGGCAAACATATAGACAATCATTAAGGGATTTGCCAAGTACAAATACAGCAACACAAATAGACGACATTGTGTGGCCTACTAAACCTTCTTAAAATTCTATAGAAAGGATAAATAGTAGTACAAATTTAGGTTATATGCGAACACGCATATAGCAAGTTCCAAAAGGAGACGAGCATGAGCGGAAGACTGCTATCATTTAAGAACTACATTGGCGGATCAGACAATGTACAGGTCTTGGAAAAATTCAATTCTGAGCAAAAAACATTTACCTATAACTATGGTGTTGATATAACAAATTATACATTTGAATTAGACGCACAAACAATCGTAGTAGATACATTAACATATAATACATCAGACGGACAACCTAACTTTACAACAAGTACAGTATTAGGTTATTTTGCTAATGTAGACGTAGGAGCGGCTAATGTAAGTAACCGTAACAATGCATCAGGTACAGTAAACATCACAATGCCCAGTAATTTAAACCCTAGCAACGTTATTATGCCAGATGCTCGTACAAATGTACCTATAACCGTGTTCTCAGTAGCATGGACAAATACCGGCGTGACACCTAGTACAACAGAAGCTCACAGATGGGCTGTAATAGATAGATATAAACCAGGTGATAAAGCAATAGGAAATATATTAGCAGATACATCATTTGTTTCATTAACATAAGGAGAACATAATGGCTATAGCAAATATAACCGTAAGTATTACAGAGCCTAATGTTTCTGTTAGTTCTGATAATGTTAATGTTTCTGTAAATAGTACAACAACAAATGTAGTTGTAGGTAATGCTACTATATCTAGTAATTCAGATATAAGAGCTGCCTTAAGT
>WLWG01002595.1_pt1 | contig 13532 bp, 13 predicted proteins | sample 6712871 | NCBI WGS metagenome assembly WLWG01 (sample SAMN12718693, study PRJNA515312) | sponge metagenome | isolation source: marine sponge | host: Mycale hentscheli | place: New Zealand: South Island, Marlborough, Capsize Point | collected 2003-05-01 | reverse complement strand
ATGGCTTTAAGACCTATTAAAGAAGCTAGATGCCTAAACGATACTATTAACGGAAACTCTAAACCATTAACTAATCCTGTAAATATTCCTCTTATGTTAGCCCCTCTTGGTTCATCATATAAACTCCTTGATAGCGAACCACAATTAAGATATACTTCAAGTGATGCTGGAAACACCAAAGCAAAATTATTCCATATTTATGTAAATCATATTAGAACTCTTAAAGCTAATGCTTCAACAGGTCAAGTAGAGGTAGTAATGTAAATGATTTAATAGTTAATTTTTGATTTTTTTAAAATGTATATATTATATATAAAAATGTCTAAAAAACAAGATACGCCCCAACCTATAGAACTACCCACTGATACATATATTTTGAGTTTAAATAAAAAATTTTCAAAAGTAGAAACAAACGCTAATAATCAATTATTATATACTCTAAAAAACCCTATAAAATTAAGGACAGGCGACCAAGTATCATTATATAAATCATACTTGAACATTAGGGGGTTAAATTCAAATACTATGACTATTGATGAAGATTTTGATATAGACATAAAAACAGGTTTATATATACCAGCATCAATTAAAAGATATGCGACCACAGGAAATGACTTTTACGAATATAATACTTGGAGTGAATATCATCAAGTACCAGATCCAGAAGGGTTATTATTAAAATTAACGGTAGCAGGTTCTACAGTTAGTGTTGATTTTAGCGAAACAGAATTAAGAACTTATGGAGGAAAATACAGTTTTAAAACTGAAGGAGATTTTAACAGTCCTTATATTGGAGTTCAAATGTCCCAGTTAAAAATTAGTGATGATTTTAATATTTATAAAAGTATAACACAAACAGCAAATTTTAAAGTTAAAGCAGGTCAATATGATGTAAACGCTTTAGCATTAGAAATAACTAATCAATTAAATGGCTCTCAATTAACAGATAATGAAAATGAAAATATAGTTTTTGATGGTTCAGATAATAGAAATTTTAGCGATATTTTTAATCGTGGTGGTACATTTACAAAACAATTTGACCCAAGGGGGGCGACATTTGGTGGATTTGCGGTAAGGGGTATTGGTGCTTCTAGTGATTTTGACGCAATAAATAAAACAAATTATCAATTTAATAAACCTTTATTTGGTAAAGATGTATTAACAAGTAGTGCTAGTTTTGGAGAAGGTATAGCATTTTTAGATTTACAAAAGGCAAGGATTATTACTGATGAAGTAAAGGCATATGTTTTAGGAGATAGAAGTAAAACAGCAGAGGAAATTTTAAAAGTAGATAGAGATTTAACTGATAGAACAGATAGTTCAATAACTGCTGTTGAAAAATGCGATAATTTACTTATTCCTAAAACTTTATCAAGTGAAGCAGACGCTATTTTAGGTGCTGATACTCTAGTTAATCCAGATATAGCACTTACTAGTCAATATGTAAAAGCAAACTCAGGAGGAGCGACTTTATATGATGTTGTTCCAGTAGATACATTTAATGAAAATATAGGGTGGTTTAGTAGTGTTTTTAAAAGAACAGGAGGGGGAGCAGCTGACCAAAATGTAGAAATTATAGGATGGACTCAACTTGTTCAACAATTCTTTTTTGATGAGTTAAAAAATACCTCTCCTACTAAATTTGATGAGGGTAAAGTACCATTTCCAAAAATGCCACAAGTAAGAAATGAAACAGCAAGAACTTACGGCACCAGAACATTTAATTTAGTATTTAATAATGAAAATAGATTCAGTTTTTCTAATACTAGTGAACCATTTAGAATACCATCTATTACAGGGGAAACAGGGGGAGATAGTGCTACACCAGCAAGTGCTATAGGAAATCAAGCAGCTAAATTTACTCAAAATGAAAAAGCATATCCTCAAGAGAGTACAAGTGGTAATTTTATAACATCTTTTGATAATGGATTAGTTAAACAGACTCAAAGATATAAGGATTTAATAACACAACAGGCGACACACGCAACTGATACTGCTGAGTATTGGGTTTATCAATGGGCATTAGATTATTTACCACACGATTTTTATTATGATACCGATAATGAAGGAGCGGAGGCGTGGGAGGATTCTTTATGGGCTCGTCTTGGTTTTAGTTATGAAGATTTAGGAAAATTAACAGAAAAAGAAATAGGATATACTACTCCTCATCATCAATCTGGCACTCAGTCTAAAATGTTAGGTTTTATTACACACAATAGTTATGGATCATCTTTACAAGTAGGTTTATCTGGTCTTGGTGATATGTATTCAAAAGATAACGCAGGAAGTACAACAATAGAAACATTTGATGAGGTGGGAGTTATATCAAGTACAGAACCTATACCAACTATACCGCCATTTAGTTTAAAAAATGTAAGTGATTATACTCAAAAAATTATTCCAGAGATTTTTGATAGAAATTATAACTATATTTATATATTAACTACATCTCAGTTTTTTAACGCCTCTACTTTGCCTGATTTATCAGGAGGTAAAAATTACTTTTTAATAGAAAGTGATTTAATCCCTAGTAATTATTTAGATGAATCAAATAGTCAAAGAGCAATTATAGGATTCGTTGATAAAGAATTTAGTAGTAATGACACTATTTTTAGTAGTACTGCTATACCATTTAGTATAAAACAAGGTAAAATAGTAAATACAGTAATGATTAATATATTAAATGCTGATGGTACAAAACCAATTGATACAGTTTTAGGTAATTCTAGTAGTTTCTTATTAATGGTTCAAAGAAACTCAAACGCTATATTTAATTATTTAGAAGATGAAGAAATAATTTTAGTAGCAGAAGAAGGGACAAGACCGACGACACAGGCACAAACTCAATAAATTTGAAAAATAAAATATATGAATAAATTAAAATGGTACGAGAAATAGCGGAGTTTTTAAATAAATTAAAGTGTAAAATTAGATTTTGTTGTATTGTTAGTAGTGAATGTCATAAAGAAAATAACGAAAATGACGAATAAGTAAAATAATAAATAAATTAATATTTTCATGTTTTTATTTTAAATTTTTTATATATATAGTTTATATAAAATATGAGTCAAGCTATGTCTATGGGTAAGCGATTTTTTCAAATCCAACCATTAAATAATATTACTGCTTATGAGTTTGGAAGTGGTCAGGATGTTATCCGTTTTCTTATTCCAGCACAAAACAATACTATTTTAGAGGATGTTGTTTTTAGTGCTAATATTAATTTTAATACTACTGGTACTACTGAATATCAAGTAAGTGATATTACCGATAATAAAGGGGCTGCTGGTACTACTAAAGAATTTTCAATGGATTCAGTATGCGGAGCTCATTCCTTATTTCAAAAGGTTGAAGTATTTTCAAGAAGAGGTAATTTATTACTTGAATCAAATCAATTTTACGACCAAACCGCTAAATTAAAAGAGGCATCTTATCATTCTGGTGCTGATTTAAATGTTGGTATTCCAAATGTTATGAATATTCAAAGTTCTACATCAGCAGGTACTATGAGTAGATTAACAAGAGAAGTTGGGGGAGATGGGGTTCCAGTCGCTTTTAGATTAGATTTAGGTCTTACAGCGGATGCTAGACAAAAAATTAATTTAGATGCTGTGGGAGGTCTTGAGGTTATACTTCATTTATCATCAACTAAAAACTCTTTATTTAATCTTGATAATGCCAATCTAAATAAACTTGATGATAACGCCTCTATTAGTTTAACAAATGTTGAACTTTTCGGTACATATATGATGGTCAATGATGCTATGTTGAGTGAATATCAAAAAGTTGATTTTACCGAAATATCTAACAACTTACAAATTATACAAGCGTCTAGAGATGTTATAGGATACTCACCACAAGTACAAGAGTTAGATAATGTAATAATGGTAGCACAACCAAACAGCGATACTAGAAATAATTTTGAAAGTGATGGACAAGCGACAGATCAATTAGTTGGACAAAAGAAATATAAAACTGCTAAAAATGGTTTGGCATATCCTTACAATTGGGGATTTATTGAAACAAAAACAGCAGCTCCTAATATTAATGCTACTGCTGATATTTCAACAGGTTATAATCTTGGAAATGCTGAACCAACTTTTCATAATTGCGTTGCTATACAAAATGAATATCCACCCTATCATTCGTGTATTAGTGCCGAAGCACAGTATCTCAGTGAGTTAGATAGAAATAAAACATCTAAATCTAACTTTACAACTAGAAACTTACAACCAATTTCTGTATCTTATAAATATGGTTTTGATGGTTATTCAACTAATTTCAGTCAAGATTTATTACAGGTTGAAGTTGAGTCATCAGTTAAAACAAATGATCCACATACAGACTCATCAGTTAGATCACAAACTCAAACATTCAATAACTTCTACAAATACCATGCTACACTCAATTACAGTGATTTAATGGTATCAAGATAAGAAAAAATAAAAAAGGTAGGTAGGTAGGTAGGTGTTATAACTTTATCATAAAATCACTTTTTTGAAAATGTGAAATATAAAAAAAGTATTTTTGACATACCTACCTATCTACTATTTGAAATTATAAATAACATCCTGTTTCAACTTTTTTTAAATTTTTTAATGTTTCTAAGTTTAAATACTCAATTTTTTTCCAATGTATATTATGATGTGAAGAGAATTCTGGTCTATCCTTCCATCGTTTACCAAGCAGACCAAAAAGACATTGTAATAAACCTCCAATATATAATGAATTTTTACCATTTTTTTTTAATTCCTGCTGTAATGGCACACCATAACAACCACAAGATAAAAACCAGTGATTAACTTCTTTATGTTCTAATACTCTATTTGTTAGGTCATTAAATGTATCTAACCAATTATTATGACCCTCTGGTTTATTATCATTACAAGTATTATAACTTTCTACTACTACAAATAAATCTGGATTTAATTTAAAATCTGGGTAAATTTTATTCATTTTTGGTACTTGTTCCATTATATCATTATACATACTACTCACAATACCTATTTTTTGATTTTTAGTACTTAAAATTTTCCAAAATTCTAAATAAAATTCTGGAAATTCTAAATATGGTATAAATGGTTTATATATTTTTAGTTTAGTTAAACTATCCCCTACTGTGGTAAAAAAACTAGGACATGAAACAACATAAGAAATTATATCACTATTATTAATCCCCTCAATATATAACTCTTTCCATTTTCTTAAAACTTCTATATCACCATAAAAGCCCGCATTAGTAAACAATTGGGGATCTGCTGAATCAAGTAGAGAATTACCCTCAACATTACCTATTCTAACTATAGAACAAGGATTTTTATCAACCAAGAATTTATAAGTTATGTATTTTAACATTACAGGATATTCAAACATTTTTTAATTATATATATAATATATATGAGATTTTTTTTTAAAACGAAAATATATATCTTATATATATAAATATGATTCAAGCAAAATTTTATACATTTAGTCAAAAACAATTTACTGACTTATATAAAGAGTTTAGTCCTAATGCCTCTAAAAGTACTATTCAAACCTTTGAAACTGCTCTTAAAAGGATTGAGAAAATTTATCAAGACGATATTAAAAATCTCAATTTGGAGTTTATCAACAATCCTAATAATGTTATAGAAAAATTTAAACAAACTGATTACTCTAAAAATACAATGTATAGCACAATTAATATGATTAATAAATTAATTATTATGATAGATGCCCCTTTATCAACTAAAAAATTATGGAGTGATACAGTAAAAAAATTAACTGTAGAAAGAGATAATAATCAATTAGATAATGTAAAGACCAAAAAAGAAGACGAAAATTGGATAAATTTTAAAGACCTTTTAGACAAAGTAGAAAAAGAAGTAGATAAATCATTTGACAAAACAGATATTAAAGTAAATGATTTTAGAAACTTACTAATTTTTAGTCTATATTGTCTTATGCCTCCTGCTCGTATAGGTAATTATTTAGATTGTAAAGTTATTAGAGATAATCAAGAAAATTTACCATCAAATTTTAATTATATAATACTAAAAGATATGGATACAAATCCATCATTTTTTTTTGTATTTAATAAATTTAAGACAGCAAAATATTTAGGTACAAAAATGTTTAAGGTAGAAAATCCAAAATTAATAGCTCTGTTATTTAGATACTTTACTAAATATAATAAAGATGGTGAATTTTTTTTAATGAGTAGAGGTAAAGAACTAACTCAACCTAATTTAACTAATATATTAAAAAGAGTATCAAAAGATATAACAGATAAAAATCTATCGTGTAATATGCTTAGACATATTTATATAACGCACTTTTTAGATGAAAATCCTACACTTAGACAAAAATTACAATTAGCAGGGGCAATGGGTCAAACCTACACACCAAATGAACAAGATAAATATAACAGAAAATAAATTTATTTTTTAATATTTTAATATATATATTATTTATAAACTATGAGTCAATCGGTATATTTAAATTTAAATACTAATTTTAGTAATGACACCGCACCTAATTACTCTCAATATTTTGATAATCCTCTTGAAATACCTAAAAATAGTAAAGTTTGTCTTTATAATGCTGAGTTGAAAAAAGCACCAATAACAATAGCAGAAGACCAAACATTTAAAATATTTATTGATAGTGCTACTGATTCATCAAAGGCATTTGTATTACATAATACTGACTCATCATTAGTCGATAATAATGACTTAAATAATCTTACTGTTGATATTAAAAAAGGTAATTATAGTAAAAGACAATTTTTAGACCATTTACAGACACAAGCGAAAGCATCTATTACTGCTAACAATGGAGATTCAAATAAACCTAGAATACCCTACAAATTTTGTATTAGTAATGAAAATGACAGAATTTTTGCTGGTTTATCTCCTAACTTTAAAACTAGTGATTTTATAGGAAAAGGTACATCAGCAGAATTTAGAAATAAAAATGTTTCATTTACTCCAACATCTAATGTATCAACAGCAATTAGAGTGGGGGTTAATGCTAGTGTTAATTTACAAAATCTAGACCCCGCAGTTCTTGAAGCTCCAGTATGGGCAATGAATCAAAGTGCCGTAAATCCTCTAATTTTTGGAAGACACGACAACGATAAAATTTCTAAACTTCAAGGGAATATATTTTTTAATATGTTTGACAGTGATAAAGAAAATACTGTACAAACTCAAATTGGATGTTGTTTCTTGAGGACTAGTGATGTAGAAGCACAACAAAGTTCTAACGGTAATTTAGGTTGTGTTGCTACTAGTGATGGATTAGCACAAGTTCCAAAGTCATTTTTTGGATTTCAAGTAGTAGAAAGGTTTGATGATGGAGGATTAGATACACCAGATAAAAATACCCCTTCTAGACTTCAAGTATATGGTAATTACTATGGTACTGATATTGGATCTACTAATTTACAAAGTATGGTAAAATTATACGATGTTGAAATAAATTCAATTAATGAAAATCAACGATTTGGAGTAAGTATTTATTATGAAAATGAAGAAAATCCAATTGATTTAACAGCTAATAAATTTTATTTTAGAATACATCATATTTTAACAAGTCAAGATTATATAACTACTCCTAACCAGTTAAATAATGTTATCTTTGATAGTAAATCTGTTGATTATGAATTACCACAAGCTTTAATTAGTCAATGTTTTAAGTACGAACAGAGCGGAAGTATGGTACAACCTTATTATAGTGGTTTCGTACCAACTTTTTATGCCTTCTGTGAAAATGGAAGAAGTAGAACAACAGGAGGAGCAGAAGAGATAGGATGGGCGGATGTGTCAGGAAATTATATTTATGATAGTACTCAATCAATTGTTGATAATAGAGATACAGTAGGATTATTAAAATATTCTTTAACTGATTTAGGAGATGATGTAAAAGAAGTTTTAGGTAATAATGAAATTGTCGCAATTAATCCAAATGGATGGGATAGAGTTCAAACAAGTGATTTTGGTATAACTGAACTTTACGGAGATACAACAAATTATAATATTGAATTATCAAATCTTCCAATAAAAGCCAATCAATCTACTGAGTCCGTAAATAATAATATAGGAACTACTAGACCTATTGTTTTTCAAGTAAATAATGCTTTTAGTGGTAGTATTAATAATGTCAATAGTGCTGAGATGATAAGGTCAATTTATCCACCACAATTAAAAGAACTTTCTTTAAACAATGTAAATCCAATGAAATTGAACTCAATAAATGTAAAGATTAAAAGGGCAAAAGACAACGCACAAGCGACAGAATTAACAGATGCGAAATTAGAAATAATTATAAAAGAATAGGAAATTTAATTAATTAGTTTTTATTTTTTTTTTAAAAAATATATATTTATATATATTATAAAAAATTATGACTGACCTCAATGAATATTTTAGTCTAGGTTTAACCAATGAAGATGACCCAATTGAAAATGAGATTGTAATGAATACTATAAGAACTCCACCTAATACAAAATCTAGTAGTTTTAATCGTGTTATTTTTGAAATACCAAAGGTAGGATTACTTACTAAAGATAGTGGTATTATGGTTCAACCTCGTCAAGCTACTGGTTCTTCTAATACATCATCAAATATTGCTCTTAACATTGTTAATGGTGTTTTAGGTTGTGTTAAAAGATGTTCAATGACAATTGACGGCAAAGAACTTACTAATTTAGAAAATCCATCATATCCAGAAACAAACAGACTATATGCTAAAAATAGTCCTGCTCGTATGCTTGATTTCCAAAATGTTGCTCTAGGTAGTGCTTTTAGTATTGTCAATTTAAGTCAAGATTTCAAAACTGCTACAAGTAGTGGAGTTGAAATTCTTAATCATACTCAATTACCTGTTAAAAATACCGCAAGTGATGATTTTGTTTGTACTGGTAATGTACTCTCTAAGACAGATAGTGCTAACACAAAGTATATGATACCACTTCATATGTTGGGTCTTTCATTCTTAAGACATGAATCTTTACCAATACATTTACTCAAAAATAGAGATGTTCAATTATCAATTGAATTTGATAGCGATTGTAGAAACTGGGCTTTCAATGGTACAGGTACAAGTTTAGTAGCTGCTGACTGTGATGTCAATTTAGATGCCTGCGAATTAATTACTACTCACATACAACAAAATGAAGAGTTAGAGGCGATGCTATTTGATGAACTCAAAACAAATGCTAGAACATACAATTTATTTGAAACATATTTAATTAAACAATCACTCGTAAATAATGCTGTTGGTACTGCTACAAACTCACTCATTAGACTTAACTTACAACGCAGAGAACTTCAAAAACTTTTACAAGTACAAGCACCATTAAGTGCCGATGGTTCTAACCCTGTATGTAATCAAGTTAGTGATTCATTAGGAGATATTTCCTTAAATCACAGATCAAATGGCGTTTTTATCTTTGACCGCAGAGTTTCTAATAATGCTCAACAGTACTATCTTAACTCATTATATAATAGTAATGATGGTCTTAAAGTATCAAATAACGCTTGGAGTCAAACCAAATTACAAGCAGACGGTCAATTAGTATCTGCTACTAAGGGTTATACCTCATACTGTGGTAGATTCAATTACATTGGGGTTTCATACAGAAACGGAAACAGAGGCGTTATCGGTGGTGGTGTAGTCCAAACCACACCTCTTGAAATTCATTATGACTCAACTGCTAGAAAGGCTACTAATCCAAATCAAGTTGGTGAAAAAGACCTCTTATTTTATCCTTCTGTATCAAAGGTTTTAGTAATCTCACAGAATGGAGTAGAAATGACTTTTTAATTAATATGAGTTTTTCATCTTTTTATAAAATATATAATATATATAATAATCAATGTCATTTAGTAATTATAACCACCCTAACCCTTTACAAAGTGCTTATAGTGATGCTTTAACTAGACCATATTCTGTAGATAGTTTTTTAGTAAAAAATCAAAATGTATCTTTTGAACCTGTCAAACCAAAACAATTAACTAATAAAGATTATAATGTTAATAGTAATTCTACTGTTTCAATACCTGACAGTATAGGATCTAATGTATACATAGATTGTGGTAATTTCAATGTAATCAGAAATGAAATATCTAATAATTCAACATCAAATGCTAAAATTATACAAAAATATTTTTTTACTCCAACTGATAAAAGTCAAGAAATAGAATATATTACAAAACATTTATCACCACAAGAAACGGTTATTGATACTATACCTATAAAAAGTCAAAAATTTAGAGTTGAATTAGTAAATGAAAGTTTAACCTCAAATGCTGTATGTAAAGTCAATAATACATTGTTATATTATAGTCAATTTAATACTCACGCACACCAACAAGAACCTATTAATAATCCTGTTAATTTAAATATTAGGAATAACAATCAGTTTTATGATGATACGACATTAGATAGAGTAAAAAATCATGAGTATAAAAGTTTAAGGGGATTTTTAAAATATGATAGTGGACTCAATAGTAAAACTACTTTTTGGAATACAGAAACTCCTATAACATATTTTAGTATGGTATCACCTACCACATTACTTGTTGATAGCTCTTCAGCATTTGATACCGATTTAAAAATTAAAATAAATGGTTTAGATGGTTTAGGAAATGAAATAACTGAAACTGTTAAAACTGATAGTGTTAATTCTACAACTCCTGTTTTAACTAGTAATACATTTTTAAGGGTAAATAGTGCTACGGCATTTATAACACAAGATAATTCATTATATGATTATAATAATAATCTTGGAAACATTGCTATTTATAGTTCTTTAGTTAGTAGGAATTTTGGACTCCAAGAATTTATAGATAAACAAAAAGTAGAGAGTAATACTATAAAATATGCTGTACCAAAAAATAAAACAGTACTAATTAAAGATATTCATTTAAGTGGATGTGTTGGAAATTATACACCACAAATAGATATAATGGTAAATCATAATATTATTAACACAACAGGAAATAACATTTTTAAAAATGTTTTTACATCTAGAGTAGATGATAACCAAAACATAGAGCAAAACTGGAAAAATTTAAATATTAAAATTGATGAATTACAAGAGTTTTATATGGAGTTTAATCCACAAGGAAACTCAAAACAATTTACTTTTATAAATGCTTCTGTCAATTTAATTGAATATCCAAATAAAAACTTTTATTAGTTTGTGTCCGTTTGTGTCCGTTTGTGTTTTTACCTTGACACAAAAATTATTTCATTCTTTGTTTTAATCTTTTTTTTAAATTGACTCTCATATTTTCTCTGTGTTTCTTCTCAGTTAGTTTTTCCCTTTTTTGTATATTATCATATTTATGATTATTTGGTTTCATCTTTAAAATTTTTTCTCCTAACATTATATATGTATATGGGAGATATAAAAATTGATAATAATAAAATTACTGAACAATCATATTTAGAACTTGCTAAAACATCACAAGAAAAATTTAATGAACTAGATTTTAAAAATAGAAAGTTAATAAATCAAATAAATGAGTTAAAAAAGTCGGTTGTATGTGCCTATGCTATGAGTAGGAAAATAGATGAGTTTTTAGATGAAATAGATATGCCCCCTAGTATAAAAAACATTTTGGAGTATTTGGTTCAAGAATGTAGAAAAGATTTATCAACTGCTATTTTTAACCTAGAACATAAAGATGATGAAGATTTAGAAACGGTAAATTTATTTGTTGTAAATTAAATGTATATATATTATAAATGGTAAAAGTCGGCAAATATGATTATCAAAAAAGTACTAAACCAGATAAAAAATTAATGGTTGTAGTAGAAAAAGACGGTAAAAAAAAAACTGTACATTTTGGAAATAGAAAAGCACCTGCTAACGAACATTTTAAAGACCGTACAGGATTATTTAAATCTTTAGACCATGGAGATTCAGCACGAAGAAAAAACTTTAGAACTCGTATGTCTGGTATAAAAAAAAAAGATGGTTCAAGGGCAGTAGATGATGTATTTTCACCAGCCTACCACGCTTTACGCATTCTTTGGTAAAAACTTGTTTTTTTTAAAATTTAAATATTAGTAAAGTATAAAATGGTTCGTATCTCTAATACTTTACTTCCAACTAATTCGTCTGGTGTGCCTCAGATGGAATTAACTAACGCCTCAGTTGCTATTACTACATCTGGCACTTTAAATGTTAGTGATTCTACAGCACAATCTAGTTTAGCCTCTATTGTATCTAATACATCCAGTTTATCTGGTACATTAAATGTCAGTGATTCTACAGCCCAATCAAGTTTATCATCTATCGCATCATCTGTAGCAGGTACTTTACAAGTTTCATCTAGTTCTACAATTAATGGTAGTTCTGGTAATCTTTTTAATAGTGCCTCTGTTTCAAGTGGTTCTACTTCCTCAACTGTTGATTTAAGTACATTTACTAAAAATACAATTTATGTCAGTTCAACTACTAGCGATGAAATAAGAGTATTTTTCAGGGGTGATTCTGGATCTTTTGTATACTCTCAGTCAATTTTTCCCTATGACCCTGCGTCTGGTAGTAATAACTCAGCTGTCTTAGCATTAAAAGATGTTGTCATAAATGATATTCAATTAGTTGCTACTGCTACTGCTACAATAACTGCCTCTGTTTTCTCTCGTGCTTAAATTTAAATTACTTTTTCTCATATATAATATATATGTCTTTTTATTTAGAAATTGAACCAAACGGTTTTGGTGCTACATATCAAAGTACAATCTATGGTTTTGCGTTATGTAAAAAATATGGTTGGGATTTTAGATTTAAACCTTATACTCAAATACACCACTATGATAATGTTAATAAATGTATTGATTTTATAGGATTCAAAAAATATAAACCACCTGATAAAAAATCTATTAATATACCTTATACTCAACAATTATACGGCAGTACTTATGAAGAGTTATTTAATGATGAAATTATAGACGAAATAAGACAAAATTATTTTTTAAATGAAAAACCAGAAAATCCTTATAATAATTATGTAGCAATACATATTAGGAGAGGTGATGTTAATATAGTAGATCATCCTGACCGATGGATAGATAATAATTTTTATTTAAATTATATTCAAAAAATTAAAAATAAGTATCCAGATAAAAAAATAATTATTTGTAGTCAAGGAGATATAAATAATTTTAAAATTATACAAAATTTAAATACAGATGTTGTTTTTGATTTAATAGATGACCCTTTAAGACATTTTAATATATTAGTTAATGCTGATGTATTAGTTCCTTGTTTATCTAGTTTTTCATTTATAGCAGGGTTATTAAATAAAAATATAATACTTGATGATGTTTATAAACAATTTAAATTTTGGCATAAACCCCCTTTAAAATGGATCTCCATTTTGATGAATATAAATGTCTTTTAAATGTTTAAATTTTGGGTTTAAATATGTTGGGTCTTGTACTTTATGATGCTCTACCCTTATAAATCCTAATTCATCAACCATGTATTTATCCAAATGACTACTATCTAATATAATATCTTGATAATATCC
>WLWG01002593.1_pt1 | contig 13535 bp, 9 predicted proteins | sample 6712871 | NCBI WGS metagenome assembly WLWG01 (sample SAMN12718693, study PRJNA515312) | sponge metagenome | isolation source: marine sponge | host: Mycale hentscheli | place: New Zealand: South Island, Marlborough, Capsize Point | collected 2003-05-01 | reverse complement strand
GCCGGAACACAAAAAAACAACATGACGTGGATCGCTGATATTGCCCCGACTCTTCTTGAGGCAGCCGGTGGTGACGCAGATGAGTGGACATTCGATGGAATAAGCCAGTGGATGAATTGGACTGGTGGTAACACCGAGGTCCATCAATATGCCTTTGGTGCGTTCACAAATTGCAATATTCTTGATAATAAAAAGAGAAACTTTCCAATTCGTTCGATTCGGGATGACAGATATACCCTGATCTGGTCACCGCAGTATCAGAACATCACATCCAACGTGACATTGACACAGGCTCTTCAGTGGATTGCCGATGAAGAGACTGACACATACCCTGATGTCGCTGCCTCGTGGGTACAAAAGTCACGCAAAGAACCAGATGCTCGTAACAAGGCTCTGGTCTATCGTCTTCATCATCGACCCGAATGGGCTCTTTATGATCGAAAAGCTGATCCTCACGAGCTTCAGAATCTTGCAGAGTCCCCCGGCGAGAAACAAACCTTTCAAAAGCTTCAAATAGCACTCCGGAATTGGCTCGAACGCTGGGAGGACAGTGATCCAGTCGCCACCGAAAAAGCTTTTATTCAGAAGCACTAAACACTCTTACTATTTCTTCGTGTGAGGTTTGAAATGATGACTACGTATAACCGAGCAACTTCCCAAATGTGTCAGAGCAGACTTTCCAACTCCTGCACGGGTGCTTTTCTTCGAGTCAGTGTATGCCTGGTGATAGGTCTCTTCGTGGGCTGCCTTGCTCATTCTGTACGTGCTGACAGTCAGCCTAATATCCTTGTGATTCTTTCTGACGACATGGGATATTCCGACATCGGATGTTACGGCGGTGAGATTGAAACTCCCACCTTAGATCAACTTGCACGCGATGGTATTCGATTCACACAGTTCTATAACACTGGTCGCTGCTGCCCAACACGAGCAAGCTTGCTGTCTGGTCTGTATCCTCACCAGGCTGGTATCGGTCATATGATGGATGACAGGGGATTCCCTGGCTATCGTGGGGAATTTGGTGACAACTGCTACACAATTGCTGAGGCCCTTCGGCCCGCCGGTTATCAGAATTACATGGCTGGTAAATGGCACATCACACACGGACTCTCACCCAAAAAAGATGGAGACAAAAAGAACTGGCCAATCCAGCGGGGATTTGACCGGTTCTACGGGACGATTCACGGTGCCGGAAGTTTCTTTGATCCCAATACTCTAGTCAGAGATAACGGCTTTATTTCACCCTACGCTGACCCCTCCTATAAACCAGATTCCTACTATTACACAGATGCAATCGCCGATCATGCCGTCCGTTTCATTCATGAACACGATACGACAAAACCTTTCTTTATGTATGTCGCTTTTACTGCGGCTCACTGGCCAATGCATGCAAAAGAAAATGATCTTGCAAAATATAAAGGTCGTTACAAAGAAGGTTACTCAACGGTTCGAGCAAATCGTTATCAGAAGATGCTCCAGCACGGTCTTGTGACGGAGGATTCCACAACACTCTGGCCCCTCGAGGAGCAATGGGGTGAGCACGGTGAGTACTGGCCATGGGATGAAAGGAATATGGAGGTCTATGCCGCCATGGTTGACTCAATGGATCAAGGCATCGGAAAAATCGTACAAGCCCTTGAAGCTACTAATCAATTCAACAATACGCTGGTTTGCTACATGCAAGATAATGGTGGCTGTGCAGAGGGGATGGGGCGACGAAATGTTGGAGAACCAAGAGCGTCGACACCCTCTTTCCCACCTATGAAGCCTGACGCACTACAAATGGACATGATTCCAAAACAAACCCGTGACGGGTATCCCGTTCGACAAGGCAAAGGCGTCTTGGCAGGTCCCGCTGATACCTACATTGGGTATGGTCAGGCCTGGGCGACTGTCTCCAATACACCCTTTCGAAAATATAAACACTGGGTGCACGAGGGTGGTATTGCGACCCCTCTTATTGTTCACTGGCCACGCGGCATTGTTGACCCTGGCCGGATGGAAAAAACACCGAGTCATCTTATTGATATTATGGCCACCGCCGTCGATATTGCTGATGCAGACTATCCAAAAAATAAGACTCCTCTTGAAGGAATGAGCCTGCAGCCACTCTTTCAGAAAAAATTCTTGCCGAAGCGCGAGCTCTATTGGGAACATGAAGGCAACCGAGCAATTCGAGATGGAAACTGGAAATTAGTTGCCGGATTTAATCAGCCGTGGGAACTCTATGATATTTCCAGTGATCGTTCCGAACAGCATGATCTTTCCAACAAACAAATCGACCGTGCCAAGAAGATGGCTGAGGCATGGAATGCCTATGCTGCCCGAGCACAGGTAATTTCTTGGGAGAAATTTCGATCCAAGAAGAAATCAAAGGCCAAGAAGAAGTGATGTGATTGTGTCGCTTCTACTTGTGCAGAGCCTTCCTGTTCATATCTTCATCCGTGGATCTAATGCATCACGGATACCGTCACCGAGAAAATTGAGTGCAAAGAGCATGATGGCCATGATGCCACCTGGGAAAACCAGTGTCCACCAAAATACCAGCATCTGATTTGCCCCATCATTAATGAGGCTTCCAAGGCTTGGTTGAGGTGGCTGTACACCAAGACCAAGAAAAGAAAGGAATGCCTCCTGCAAAATCATCGACGGGACGGTGAGTGTAAATGTCACAATGACTGGACCAAGTGTATTTGGAATTAAGTGGCGAAAAATAATACCCCGGCTTGTTGTTCCAAGACTCCGAGCTGCCAGAATGAAATCCTGTTCTTTGAGACTCATCACTTGTCCTCGCACAACACGCGCTGTCAGCAACCAACCGACAGCTCCAAGGGCAAGGAAAAGGAGTAACAGACTTTTTCCAAGAATTGTGACAAGAATAATCACAAGAAACATATATGGTAATGCATAGAGAATATCGACTATCCGCATCATGAAACTATCAACAAGCCCACCGTTATAGCTTGATACAGCGCCATAGATTGTGCCAATTGATGCAGCAACCAGCGCCGCAAGCACACCAACAGAAAGGCTCACACGAGCACCAGTAAGCACACGAACCAGGAGGTCGCGACCATAGAAGTCTGTACCAAATGGATGCTGAAGTGAGGGAGGTTGCGGGCCATATGCAAGATTCTGGGTGTGTGCATCGTAGCCCCAGATAATCCCAAGAATTGCTGGACCACAAAGGCATGCAGCACCTAAGCAAACCATAACGGCACCACTGGATAATGCCATATTATTTTTTTGAAGCCGTTTCCAGGCATCGTGCCAAAGTGACGTACCGTCAATGAGATCAGTCTCATCCGATTTTGTTCCGGCCACAGTTTCCTGTTGAATACTCTTCATGAAACATCAATCCGTGGATCGAGAAATCCATATAAAATATCCACGATAAGATTCATGAAAAGGAGAAAAAATGCATAGAGTAAGACGATGCCCATAACAAGAAAGTAATCCCGATTAAAGGCTGCATCGACGAAGTATGGTCCAATTCCTGGAACATTGAATATTTTTTCAACCACGACACTTCCGGTGAGCATACTGGCAACAGCGGGCCCGAGATAACTTACAACCGGTAACAAAGCACCACGAAGCATATGCCGCCAGACAATAAGTCTTTCAGAAAGACCTTTCGCACGTGCTGTACGAATAAAGTCGCTACGAATAACCTCAAGCATTCCGCCGCGAGTGAGTCGTGCTATTGAGGCTGCATAAATCGTTCCGAGTGTAAGCCCTGGTAACACCACATGCTGCCAATCGCCCCAACCCGCTGGTGGCAGCAAGTGCAACCGGAGAGAGACCACCAAGACAAGTAAGGGGCCAAGGACAAAGCTCGGCACACTGATACCGACCAGAGCGGCGGTCATTGCAGCATGATCCCATACTGTATTCTGTCGAATTGCTCCAATGATTCCTGCCGTAATGCCTACAAGTAATGACCAGAGCAGCGCGACGGCAGCTAACGTAAGGGTGACTGGAAAACCATTTGCAATGATCTCATTGACTGTTCGCTGTGGATACTTTGTTGAAAGTCCAAGATCTCCTTGCAAAAGATTACCGAGGTAGCGAATGAACTGTTCTGGAAGTGGCTTATCAAAACCATACTTTGCCTCAAGTTTCTGACGAATCTCAGCAGGTATTTCCTTTTCACTTGAAAAAGGTGAACCAGGAGCCAATCGTACAAGAGCAAAGGACGCCACAACGATAACAAAAACAGTTGGTACGAGTTCCAGCAATCGTCGAAAAAGAAGACGAATCATTCATGCACCTGTATGCCTTTCCGTGATTTGCTCACAGGCTCACTGTTTTCCTCATCCGGTTCAAATGATTCATCAATCCACATGTACTTCCAGGGATGTCGATCTTGGTGATTACCCCAGATACCTCGTACATATGGCTTGATCAACTGTGTTCGTGTGTACACGTAAAGAGGAATCAGAGGTTGTTCTTTAAGAGCAAACGTCTCCGCTTGTCTTAAAATATTAAGTCGCTCCTCTGGATCATTGTGTCGATTTGCTTCTTCTAACAGAGCATCGTATGTCTTGCTTGACCAGTTTGAGTGATTGTTTCCACAGTCACTTGTAAGAAGCTCCAAGAATGTATACGGATCTGCATAATCACCAATCCAACCCATTCGAGAAATTTGGAAATTCATTTGCTCAGCATTTGCCAGAAAAACTTTCCATTCCTGATTTTCCAATTCCACAGTAATGCCGAGTTCCTGCTGCCACATCGCCTGAATCGCTTCAGCAACTTGTTTGTGTCCTTCGGACGTATTGAATGACAGCGTGACTGCTGGTAGGTCCTGTCCTGTTGGATACCCTGCTTCTGCAAGGAGTCGTCGAGCCTCAACCGGATCATAGACTGGAAGATGAAGTCCTTCGTATCCAGCAAGACCATCAGGCACAAGATCTGAGGAGCCAATTTGTCCACCACGTGTTACATGTTTAACAAGTGAGTCACGATCAATTGCAAGAGATAACGCTCGGCGAATCAGTGGATCATCGAGTGGGGGTTTCGTTGTGTTGATCCAATAAAAATAAACGCCCAAATAGGGATGACTGTGGAAATCTTTGTACCTCTCGAGATGATCCATAAATTCTGCAGGAAGTGATGTACTTCCACCCGGCCAATCAAATTCTCCGGCGACATACATATTCATTGCCGTCGTTGAACTTTCCACCATGGCAACGCGTACACGATCAAGTTTGACAGAGGAAGCGTCCCAATATTGCGTATTTTTTTCAAACGTCATGTGCTGACGAAACTGCCAGTCTGTCATCCGAAACGCTCCGTTGCAGACAACATGTTCCGGCCGCGTCCACAGATCTTGGTCGATACCACGCTTCTCGAGATTTTGAAGAAGATGCTGTGGAATAGGCATGAATGAGTAAAAACTCAGGAAGTTGAGAAAGTACGGCAGAGGATCAACCAACTCAATTTCCAAAGTGTGTGAATCAAGTGCTCGGACACCAAGTGTATTGACTGCTGCTTCACCTCGACTGATTGCCAAACCTTTCTGAAAAATAAAACCATTGCTGGCATATTTACTTCCTGTTTGTGGATCAACAAGACGTCGAAGCGCAAACACAAAGTCATCTGCTGTGAGCGGGTGACCGTCTGACCAGAACGAAGGGCGGAGATAAAACCTGTACACCCGTCCGTCATCTGATACGTCCCAATGCGTTGCAATAGCTGGGAGTGGCTTCAGGGTGGCAGGATGGGCTTGGACCAGCCCCTCAAACGTATTCCAGATGATCTCGCCACCCGTACTATCCGAACATCGGCCAGGATCAAGCCACTCTGGTTCACTCGAATTGTTTATCCAAAGCTCTTTTGGTCCATGCCGGGGCTTGACAGTTCCAAAGTAGGGTGACGACTGCTGCTGGCAGCCAGTTGTCATGGTGATGGTGAACATCGAAACAAAAACAACACAACACTGAAAAGTTGTTTTATACATGATCACGTTGAACCGTTGCAGGAACACTTTCATTGCGATCTACCAACACCTTATGCTCTGTCTGCTCATCGCGTTGAAACCATCATGTCGTGTCGGATAACACACTGAGAATCGCTGACGCGAAGGCCGGAAGATCGCTAGGTCGCCGACTGGAAACAAAATGTCGATCAACGACAACTGGGGTATCTTCCCAAATAGCTCCGGCATTGATGAGATCGTCTTGAATACCAGGACTTCCTGTCACTCGTACACCACGGTAGACACCGGCAGATATTGGAATCCAGCCACCGTGGCAAATAGCGGCAACAAGCTTGCCGTGGTTGGCAAAGTCCCGAACAAGTTGGAGCACCTTTGGGTCACGACGCAAGCTATCGGGCATCCAACCCCCCGGTATGAGAATTCCATGGAAATCGTCCGCTTCCATGTCTCCGATCGCGGCATCGCTCACACACGGATAACCATGTTTCCCAGCATATTCATGCCCCTGCTGCCGGCCAGCAAGTGTGACATGTCCGCTCGCTTCTTCAATTCGTAGTTTTGGATACCAGAGTTCCAGATCTTCATAGGCATCACCAACAAGACAAAGGACACGGATTGTTGCTAGCTGTTGATTTGCGCTCATTTTCGACCTGCCTCACGCTGCTCACAAGGAGTCATCAGACTGCCTCTCACTGTCGGAATCCATCTCTCTTTTTGCATTATCACTGATTCATCTTCAAGGCGTTGGCAAAAAGATGAAGCGGAAATACTATCTCTGCAGAACGGTGTCTCTCCGCAATCAGGCAAAAAGCAGGTGATCCCCTCTTTAGAACTACTTTTTGTTCGGAACAAATCCCTTCTCGAAGACCTCTCGGGACGTTCAAAATCTCACCAAATAGGGTGTTCATGAGGGTTCCATTTTTTCTGCTTGACGTGGGCTGTCAGGCCGCTACATTCACGCCCCTGCCATATCGAGTGGTCGAAGTAGTAGACACCACAATATCTTGCGATAGCACGCAGATGGAACTGCCTTTTATCTTTGTAACGTTTTTAGGGAATTTAACGGAGTGAAGGATTCACTCCAGACGCGTATGTCGGTCGATACCAGTTGTTGAGAACCTATACGCGAGTACACTTTGTTAGGTCTTTTTGAGGCCATCACATTATTAGGAGTTTTGCCCATGACTCAGTTCGATTCATCCACTCAAGTCGCTTCGTCTGCCTCACATTCACAAGAAAATTCCGAATCTGGCGGCCCGCATTCAACCCCCGAACGAGTGGCAATCGAAATTGAGTCAACATTCTGCCCAACTGAAGTTGAGAGTCCGTTCGACACAACAGAGTGGGAACTTCGAACAGCAGCCATCAAGGGCGAAAATGGTCAACTTCTCTTTGAGCAGGCTGCGTGTGAAATTCCAGCAGCGTGGAGCCAACTGGCTACCAACGTCGTTGTAAGCAAGTATTTTTACGGTGAAATTCATACTCCAGAACGAGAACATTCAGTCAAGCAACTTATCCATCGTGTTGCTCGTACCATTTCGGATTGGGGCATTGCAGACGGGTATTTCAAGACGCCTGAGGACGGTGAAAACTTCTATCGTGACTTGGCATGGTTGTGTGTTCATCAGCATGGTGCATTCAACTCTCCGGTATGGTTTAACGTCGGGCTGTTTCATCAATATGGTGTTCAGGGATCCAAATGTAATTGGTGTTGGGATGAGGCCAGTCGGGACGTGACGCAACCCGATAATCCCTATGAATATCCACAGGGGAGTGCCTGCTTCATTCAAAGCGTCCAAGATAATATGGAAGACATCATGGAATTGGCTCGTAGCGAGGCCATGTTGTTCAAATTTGGCTCTGGCACTGGCACCGACCTAACGACCCTTCGAAGCCAAAAAGAAAAGCTCTCAGGAGGTGGCAGCCCATCTGGCCCACTTTCGTTCATGCGGGTCTATGACCAGATTGCTGGTGTCGTCAAAAGCGGTGGGAAGACACGACGAGCTGCAAAGATGCAGTCACTGAAAGTCTTTCACCCGGACATCATGGATTTCATTGAGTGCAAGTCGAAAGAAGAAAAGAAGGCTCGTGTTCTCATTGAAAAAGGTGGTTACGACGCCAATTTCAACGGTGAAGCATACAGCTCTATTTTATTCCAGAATGCGAACCTCTCAGTTCGATTAACTGATGAATTCATGGAGGCTGTCGAGCGTAATGACTCGTGGACGACTCGTTGGGTTACGGACTCATCGAAGGCCGGCCCAACTTATAAAGCTAATGAAATCATGGACCGTATGTCGCAGTGTGCATGGCAATGTGGCGACCCGGGTGTGCAATATGACACGACCATCAATCGTTGGCACACATGTCCAAATTCTGGCCGAATCAATGCGAGTAATCCTTGCTCTGAGTATATGTTTCTTGACGATACTGCATGCAACTTGGCAAGTATCAACCTCATGAAATTCCGAAAGCCTGATGGCGAATTTGATGTTGAGCGATTTGCTGCAGCGTGTCGAGTCTTTCTCATTGCACAAGAAATTCTTGTTGATCACGCCAGCTACCCAACGGCACGCATTGCCAAAAACAGTCATCTCTATCGACCACTTGGTCTTGGTTATTCCAATTTAGGAAGTTTGCTGATGGCTGATGGCATGGCTTACGACTCAGATGCTGGTCGTGGCATTTGCGGTGCACTTACGGCAATCCTTCACGGTGCAGCCAATCGCACGAGTGCCGAACTCGCTAGTGCCGTTGGTCCATTTGAAGGCTTTGCGGCAAATCGTGAACCAATGCTTCGTGTTATGCAGATGCACCGTGACGCCGTTGAAAAAATTGATGATGCCTGCCCAACACATTTACGGGATGCGGCACGTCAAATTTGGGATGATGTTCTCGCAGATGGTCGACAGCATGGCTATCGGAATGCTCAGGCAACGGTACTCGCTCCAACGGGCACCATTAGCTTTTTGATGGACTGTGATACCACTGGTATTGAACCAGATATTGCTCTTGTTAAATACAAGCAACTCGCTGGCGGTGGCATGCTGAAGATTGTCAATCAGACAGTACCTTTGGCATTGAGAAAACTTGGTTATGACGAACCAGCGGTTGAAAATATCCTTGCCTACATCGACAAAAATGACACCATCGAAGATTGTCCTGAGATACGAGATGAGCATTTAACGGTCTTTGATTGTGCTTTTAAGCCTCGCCTTGGAAAACGGTCTATTGCCTGGGAGGCACACATCAAGATGATGGCAGCGGCCCAACCATTTCTTTCCGGTGCCATTTCAAAAACAGTGAATATGCCTCGTGAAACGACTCCTGAAGACATTGCCGGTGCATATGTCGAAGGCTGGCGACTTGGACTGAAGGCCATTGCAATCTATCGTGATGGCTCAAAAGAAAGTCAGCCACTGTCTACGAGTACTGAGGGTGATAAAAATGCAGAGAAGGCAGTTGCTGCACCGAGACGGGAACGTCTGCCCGACACGCGAAGGAGCGTGACTCATAAGTTCAATGTTGGTGGTCATGAAGGCTACATTACAGTTGGTCTCTATGATGACGGTCGCCCGGGTGAACTTTTCATCACCATGGCAAAAGAAGGCAGCACGATCGGTGGCTTAATGGACTCTTTCGGAACAGCTGTATCCATGAGCCTGCAATATGGTGTTCCCCTCGAGGTCTATACCAAGAAGTTTTCGCACACGCGGTTTGAACCTTGGGGCTACACCAAAAATCCTGATATACCTGTCGCAAAGAGTTTGGTGGACTATATCTTCCGCTGGATGGGAACCGAGTTCTTGCCTGGTTATCGTGAAGCAAATCGACCAGCGGGCAGTAGCAGTGGCGGGGAGGCCACTGCAGGAGATGATGGAGAGAGTGAGTCCAAGCCCGCCGCCACGAAGGCGAGCGGGCATGCAAATGGGCAGGAAGCCACAAATGGAAAACACAACTCCAGCGGACAACTCACCACAAGTAGGGGTCGACACCCAAGCGGGCGAAACGGGAAATCCACCGTTACCGCTCGGGCAGCGACACTCTCGGCTCCTAAAAGAAAAGGGCAGGATGGAACAACAGCTGCCCTTCTTGAGCGTGCTGGGCTAAGAATGGCAGAAAACCCCGAGGCCAGTGCCGACGACAGACAGAGTCAGTTTGCAAAATTTCAGATTGATGCCCCTGCCTGTGATAACTGCGGATCAATTACCGTCAGAAATGGTAACTGCTACCTCTGCCATAACTGTGGCAACAGCATGGGATGCAGCTAAACAAAAAGGCTAATAAAAACAGGTGCGGAAGGAATTTTTCCTCCGCACCTGTTTTTTGGTGAAATACGATTTGCTTCACAGGTCAATCGAACACTTTAATTTTTTGAGCTGTAGCAGGCTCTCTTGACTCATGCCGTCTCGCTTAGGTTCCGTGATATTGCTCGTCTGTAAATAATCACTTCTCATCAAGAATATCAACTGTTTTGAACGCCTTGCCCTCGAGCATTTCGAGAGATGCTCCGCCACCTGTTGAAACGTGGCTCACTTTGTCAGCATAGCCAAGTTGCTCAACGGCTGCTGCTGAATCACCGCCACCAATAATCGTGATTGCACCACTCGCTGTTGCACTGGCAACGGCATCAGCGACTGCTTTTGTACCCGCATCAAAAGGGGGCATCTCAAAAACGCCCATCGGGCCATTCCAGACAACGGTGCCCGCGCTTTGAATAATTTCAACGTACTGCTTGGCTGTATCAGGTCCGATATCAAGACCCTCGAAGCCGTCTGGAATTTCCCCAGCTTTGACTATTGTTTTGTTGGCATCGGCTGAAAAGTCATCTGCACACTGAGTATCCACCGGCAGAACAAGTTTTTCTCCTCCATCTCGGAGGAGCTGCTTTGCCAATTCAAGTTTATCTGGTTCCACAAGAGAGTCGCCCGTCTTCCCACCCTGAGCAAGAGAGAATGTATAAGCCATCGCGCCACCAATTAGAACATGGTCACAAATCTGTAAAAGATTTGTGATAACAGCAATCTTATCACTCACCTTTTTGCCGCCGAGAATCGCAACAAACGGTCGCTTCGGTTGGCCGACAGCACCTGAGAGATACTGAATTTCTTTCTCAACCAGAAAGCCAACAACTGCTGCCTTACCGGATTCTTTCATGGCTTTCGGAACAGCGTACATGCTGGCTTCAGTCCGATGACAGGTACCAAAGGCATCGTTCACATAGGCATCTGCAAGATCAGCAATGCCTGAAACATAGCTCGCGTCATCTCCCTTTTTTTCTCCGGGATTAAACCGAACATTTTCCAGCACCAGAACGTCACCAACTGACAATGCATGCGCCTTTTCTGTCGAGTCTTTCCCTCCGGTATCAGTTGCCAGAGCTACTGGCTTTTCAAGTAACTCACCCAAACGTTGAGCCACCGGGGCAAGCGAGAGTTTGGGATTTACCTCACCCTTCGGACGACCGAGATGGCTCATAAGAATCGCTTTCCCACCACGATCAAGAATTGATCGTATCGTTGGAACGGCCATACGAATCCGCCGATCATCGGTTATTGTGCCGTCACTGTCCTGAGGGACGTTAAAATCAACGCGGACAAGAACGGTTTTACCGGCAGGATCAAGGTCGGCGACTGACTGCTTTGCCATCGGGTGCGGCTCCTCATAAAAAAATAGGGTGGTCTGAATAGAACCAACGTATTTCACATGAGGATGGGTCCATTCGCAAGACTACCGGTCTGTACTCGCTCTCTGCCCGTAGATCTTCACATAAGAGAAGTCGTTCATATCATCAAATGAGCCAATACCGACTCTACCGGATGTAAATGTTTTATCATGTACCTTCATGAGCGGGTTTTTCATGTCATCGAAGAAGACCGCTATCTTTCCAGTCGTTGTACTTCGTTCAAGTTTCACATGATGCCATTGATCATCCCATGGAACAGCCTTCTTATTTGTCGTCAGTGCTCGACGAGGTGCTCCGTCAACGATCATAATTTGTCCACTATGCGGATCTGGTTTCGCGCCGAGGTGAACATAATAAAAATGTTCAGGATCCTGATACTGAAAGAACACGCAGCAATCGCGGTGGTTTCCAGTGTCACGAGTACTTTTAACGTCAAATTCAATAATGGTTTCTGTGAGATTCAGGTCCCGTACTAAAGCTATATTATGTGGACTCCGAACCTTTGGTTGATAGTCACTTTTTCGCTTATTGATTCCCCATGCCGGGCGACCATCTTCGTTTGTAAGTGTCCATGAGGCCGCATCTGTTGTTTCCCACCGATCACTCCCATCGCTGAAATCATCTTGAAAGACCGACTGCTGAGTTGATTGGCCACATGCGTCAGGGCCGCTTAATCCAAATGCCAGAAGCCCTATGGCGAAAAGTATGGCACCTCGATTCGTCATGCAATGATTTGTCATAATAAATGTCCTTGGTATACCTGAATAGGTTTTTTCTTCTGAAGAATGTCGTTCGTATGAGTTCTATTATGCGAGATCTGTTCCAACATGTTGAACTTCTTTTGAATTCATTTGCTTTCCTTGTAGGGCGGGAGTTGATCCTACGCAATCGAACCCGAGAAGAACAAAGTCGTTGTTTATTTAATGCTCCATTCGTTGTTGTTTCCCACGGCACAGAAAGCGATCCCATATTGAATTATGGGAACGCGAAAGCGCTCTGCCTCTGGGAAATGACATGGGAAGATTTCATTCGGACACCGTCTCGAAAAACAGCTGAGCCGGTTCATCGAAATGAGCGCGCCCAGCTTTTGGAAAGAACATTAAAGAATGGGTATATTGATGACTATTCGGGGATTCGAGTTTCCAAAACTGGAAAACGTTTCAAGATTGATCAGGCTATCATCTGGAATATTACTGATGAGAACGGACACTATTACGGTCAGGCGGCAACTTTCGAGACATGGCACTATCTGCCTCCCATGCCGTCTGTTGCTCCAGATCCCTGAAGACGCCCTCGTTATCTTTCCATAACACTTTCTCACAAGGCTCGACTCATGTTGAATCGAAAAGTACCGAATACGTTTTATGCACTTCTATTTGTTTCGTCTTTTTTTCTCACAGGCAGTCCGCTCGTGGCATCCGAGTGGGTTCCTCTTATCAATGGTCATCTCTCTGATAATTGGACAACACAAGGTGCATGGACATTACAAGATAATGGCGTTATCCACCTTCCTGAACAAGACTACAAACACTGGAAAAACTATGAGAATTATCTTGTCCTAAAGGATATCAGTGTCACCAATTTTGAAATTGATTTCGATTGGCGCACAGATCAGAACAGTGGCCTCTACTTTCACATTCCGGATCTTTCACAACTTCAAGATCGGCATCATAAAGAAGTCCAACTCTATGAGAATAGCCTTTGGTCAAAGCCCGAATTTGGTGACCATACTGCTGGAGGAATCATTCCGGGGCATGCACCAACAAAGAATGCGTCAAAACCTGCAAAGCAGTGGAACCATATGCACATTCGTTGTGTAGACAATCAGATTACGGTTTCAATAAATAATGACGTTGTAAACCAGGCCAACCTCAATGAGGGAGCTGCTGGTAAGCGATCTTCACATGG
>WLWG01002592.1_pt1 | contig 13548 bp, 10 predicted proteins | sample 6712871 | NCBI WGS metagenome assembly WLWG01 (sample SAMN12718693, study PRJNA515312) | sponge metagenome | isolation source: marine sponge | host: Mycale hentscheli | place: New Zealand: South Island, Marlborough, Capsize Point | collected 2003-05-01 | reverse complement strand
GATTAGGTGTGCGGCAAGGTAGCAGCCATCTTGACCAGTGATGCCAGTGATGATGGCAGCAGGATGATTTTTGGGGCCGATCGGCATAGTCAGTTCTGAACGGCTACCGATAAGTAAGCCAATAAAGGTTGAGATCAATTTTGAGATAAATGGAGTTTAGCAAGACAAACTCGATTTATAGAAAGGCTACTGATATAGAAAAGCTACTGAGTTAAGTCCTTTTTTTCAAAAAACCAGCGAGCCGTCGCCTCCAATCCCTCGTCTAAGGAATGTTTTGGCTTCCAGCCAAGGACAACACTGGCGCGGCTCGCATCAAGAAGATTTGATCGCAGGTCTCCAACTCGCTCAGGGCCGTACTTGGGGTCAGGGAGGCTCTGTTTTTTACCAGCATGTGCACGGAGTTGTTCTATTTTTGGGCGTAAGATTTTTTCGAGTGCATTGACGTCAGTGCCAATACCCGTGCCGATATTCAGGGAAAGTATTCTTTTCTCTCCAAAGTGCTGCTCCGCTAAAGAAAGTGCAGAGAGATTCGCTGCAGCAACATCAGGACCATAGACATAATCACGAATATATTTTCCATCACCATTGATGCGAGCAGGGTGACCGTCAAGGAATTGGTTGCAGAAAATAGCGACTACTCCGGCTTCACCATGAGGGTTTTGTCGAGGTCCGTAGACATTTGAATAGCGTAGTGCGATTGATGACAACCCATGCTCTCGAGCGTAAAAATCGAGATATTTTTCACCAACCCATTTGGTAATGCCGTAGGGACTAATAGGGTTAGCCGGTGTTGTCTCTGGAGCAGGTGTTGCAACGTCTCCATACAGGACACCACCGGAGGATGCGAAGACCATTCGCTTACAACTTGTAGAGACCGCTGCGTCGAGCACAGAAAGAAGACCAAGGCAATTGATATCCGCGTCCAACATAGGCTCACGAACAGATCGACTAACGGATAGTTGGGCTGCCTGGTGACACACTGCATCAGGTTGAAATCGTCGAAAAAGTTTCGTGACGCTGACTGTATTCCGAATATCAACCTTATGAAGTGGGACATCGTGAGGAACATTCTCAGATGACCCACTTGAAAGATCATCAATAATCTCAATTTCGTGACCAGATTTGAGGCATGCATCGACAATATGGCTGCCAATAAACCCCGCGCCGCCGGTAACAATAAATTTCATAAAGAACTTGAACTGGAGGTGTCTCGTTACAGCAAATCACACGGTGAGTCATGTGGCAACGGGTGCTAGTTGAAAAGGCAGCAAACGTTTATGTCCTTCTAAATCACCTAGCAGGATTCCAAAGTCATATTTTTCTTTATGCAGCGTGGTTGGCACGAAGTCGCGTTTCTTTTAGGACCAGTTCCTGTTGAGCGACTTCAAGGTCGTTCTTAACCATCATTTGAACAAGCTCTTCAAAACTTGTCTGCGGTTTCCAGCCCAGCTGTTCGCATGCCTTGGTAGAGTCACCAAGAAGGAGTTCGACTTCAGCAGGGCGGTAATAACGGGGATCAATTTCAACATGATCTTCATAGTTGAGTCCAAGCTGACGAAAGGTCTTCTCACAGAAGTCTCGAACAGAATAGAGTTCATTCGTTGCGACAACGTAATCATCAGGAGTTTCTTGTTGAAGCATGAGCCACATTGCTTCTACATAGTCACCCGCGAAACCCCAATCTCGTTTTGCATCGAGGTTGCCAAGGTATAATTTTTCTTGGAGGCCCAATTTAATACGAGTTGCTGCGCGGGTTATTTTTCGCGTAACAAAAGTCTCCCCGCGCCTTGGACTTTCATGATTAAAAAGAATGCCACACGATGCGTGAAGGTCATAGCTTTCGCGATAGTTGATCGTAATCCAGTGGCTATATACTTTTGCGACTCCATACGGGCTCCGCGGATAAAATGGAGTAGTTTCCTTTTGTGGTGTCTCAACTACCTTTCCAAACATTTCCGAACTAGAGGCCTGATAAAAACGAATTTGACAACCCGTATCGTCCTGTACGTCTCGAATTGCCTCTAACAGACGCAATGTACCTACAGCAGTTACATCGGCGGTATACGTTGGTTGATCAAAACTGACGCGAACATGACTTTGAGCAGCCAAGTTATAGACCTCGTGCGGTTCAATTTCTCTGAGAAGCCGCATTAACCCATTGCCGTCTGCAAGATCTCCATAGTGCAGATGTAACTTGGGATTATCACCGAAGATAAGATGTTCAATTCGCTCTGTTCCAAATGTACTTGAACGTCGTCGGAGGCCATGTACTTCATATCCTTTGGCTAGAAGAAGTTCTGCCAGATATGAACCATCCTGACCAGTTACTCCAGTAATAAGCGCCCGACGTGACATGGTGAAAACCTGTTCTGGGTGAGAAGAAATTTGACGATGCTAAAAAGGAATAACTCAGTAGTACATTTTTGGAGATAAAACCTTCTGGGAGGTTAGCAACCTGCCTGCTCGAGAAAAATAGCATTCGCCACCTTTTTTGCATTATTATGCAGTGTTTTTGGCACCTTTTGTCAGCGAGGCAATAGACCGAATTCAATTATCCAGATCATCAAGTACTGCTTGGTAGATACGCGCGTATCCTTGGGCGGTCGCTTGCCAAGAGAAGCTATTTGCGTGCTCTCGGCTTTGCCTGGCTGCGTTGGGATTCTCACGAAAATTTCTGATGGCCTCTTGGACAGTTCTCGCCATATGGTCTGCTTCATATGAAGTAAAATAGAAGCCTCTGCTGCCAGCAATTTCAGGCAAACTTGTTCGGTTCGATGTGGCGACCGGTTTTCCAAACTGCATTGCTTCGAGCACTGGAAACCCAAATCCCTCTGTCAATGAGGGGAATACAAAAGCATCACAATTCTCATAAAGCCAATGCCGGTCTGAATCAGAAATGACACCCGGCAGAAGGATTTGATTTGCAAGCCCAAGCTCCTCACGTTCTCGAATAACTTTTTCTCCGTAAGGAGTCTCTTTTTTCCCTGCAACAATAAGTTTGTAATTAGGCAAGTGCCGCATCATTGCAATTAACGTATGAAAATTCTTGTGCTGGAGAAAATTTCCTAATGAGAAAAGAAAGGGACTTTTTGGTGCCCAAGGTGGTCGAGCGTTCGTAACTGTGTTCATTGGGTTAAGACCGAGCGGTACAACATGGATTGGCTTCGATGCTGTATTAATATGCTGAGCGAGATCCTCTGCAACAAACTGAGAGTCAGTGACAATGATAGTTGATCGATTGACCAGCTTTTGAACGTGCGCAAGGTGACGACGAATTCGTCCATGTTGATTTTTGGAGTCTATAGTGTGAAGAAAATTCAGATCATGTACTGTTAGGACAACAGGTATGCGGTCATCAAAAGGAAAATACTTTGATGTCTGATGCGTTATATGCCAGAGAGTTGGTCTGTGTGTCTTAATGAAATGACGGCCAATGGGCCGTACCCACCGCTGAAAGCTCTCTTTATTCCAAGGATGAACTTTTATGCTGCTGTAATTGGCATTTGGGCTACCTTCAAAATAATGATCACTACCGTCAGGTAAAAAGAAGACAGGCTCAAAACAATTATCCGAGCGAGCAAGTAGCTCTTGAGCAAGGTAAAGAGAGAAGCGACCCAGACCACAGTTGATATGACGGAGTTTTTCGAGATCGATAACAACCCGAGGCAATATGCCGGGCTGGTTCATTTTTGTGCCGAGTGGTGTACCAGTGCGTTTTGTCGAATTCATAAAGAAGCTATTGAGTACTGAGAATTCTTAACGAGTAGCAATATTTCAGTTTTCCTACTCGCATGAAAGATGGATTTAAGTCAGATGCGAGATTTTTTGAATAGAGGGCGTTTCCTGCGAGAAACGGCTCACTGTTGGAACGGAATGCCTTCCGTGCCATATTGTGTTTCGAGTAATAAACAATTCTAGGCTGAGGTGCACCAGCTTCGGTCAGGCCCTCATATTTGATTCTCAGAAAAGGCAGCTATGAAAATCCATGAATTTCAAGCGAAAGAACTCTTGCGGGCCGCGGGTGTACCGGTCTTGAAGGGAAAGGTTGTCCGAACTCCTGAAGAGGCAGCAAATGCATTCAAGTCTCTTGGGGCTCCAGTCTGTGCAGTGAAAGCGCAAATTCATGCGGGCGGTCGTGGGAAGGGTCAGGTAGAGGGGTCGGAGCAACGTGGTGTCGAACTTGCCAAGTCGGCAGATGATGCTTCCCGAATTGCACAAGGTCTCCTCAACAAAACACTTGTTACTATCCAGACAGGGCCAGAAGGTCAAATTGTTCGGCAAGTATTTGTTGAGAGTGGTTGTGATATTCAGCAAGAACTTTACTGTGCCATTCTTGTAGATCGAGCAGCGGGATCACCGGTACTTATTGCAAGTACTGCCGGGGGAATGGATATTGAAGAAGTAGCAGTGAAGACACCAGAACTGATTCTGTCGGAACCATTTGATCCGGACCGTGGACTCGGTGCCTACCAGGCTCGTCTCATGGCGTCAAAGCTTGGCCTGCCAACAGCTAGTTGGCGATATGCAGTGCAATTTTTTCAGGCTCTTTGTAGTGCATTCGTTTCACTTGATGCATCATTATTGGAGATCAATCCATTTGTTCTCACTGGAGAGGGAACCCTGGTAGCTCTCGATGCAAAAATGACATTTGATGATAATGCGATGTTTCGTCACAAAGATGTTCTGTCACTTCGCGATGAATCAGAAGAAGAACCAGCAGAAATCCGAGCCGATGCTGCAGGGTTATCCTATGTGAAACTGAACGGAGAAATAGGTTGTCTTGTGAATGGTGCTGGTCTTGCGATGAGTACCATGGACCTCGTGAAGTTCCATGGTGGTGAACCAGCTAATTTCCTTGATGTCGGAGGTGGGGCAAATGTTGAACAAGTAACCGAGGCATTTCAGATTATCCTTTCGGATAACAATGTGAAGGCAATATTAGTCAATATTTTTGGTGGTATTATGAGATGTACAACAATTGCAAATGCCCTCGTAGAAGCTTCCAAAACAATAGGTTTTACTGTACCTCTCGTGGTCCGATTAGAGGGCACTGAAGTAGAAGAAGGCAAGAAGATTCTTGCCTCAAGCGACACCTCAATTATCACAGCAGATGGGCTTACTGATGCTGCTCAAAAAGTGGTTGATTCGATAAAAGCGTAAGCACTGTTTTCTTTTAGTCTTTGTACCTCTTTAGCTATAGCAAATTTTCATGAGCATTCTTGTTGATCGCAATACACGTGTTATCTGTCAGGGCATCACCGGAAAAGTTGGTGAGTTTCATACGCGGGGCTGCCTTGAGTATGGAACAAGAATGGTAGGAGGTGTTACTCCGGGTAAGGGGGGAGAAACGATTGCCGATCTTCCTGTCTTTAATACAGTTGCTGAAGCACGTGATGTGACAGGTGCGAATGCGACGATGATTTTTGTTCCACCACCCTTTGCAGCGGATGCAATTCTTGAGGCCGTAGCAGCAGATATCGATCTTGTCATAGCGGTTACAGAGGGTATACCCGTGCTCGATATGGCACGAGTTTTACCAGCGGTTGAAAATTCCAAGAGTAGACTTATCGGTCCAAATTGTCCTGGAGTCATTACACCTGGCCAATGTAAAATTGGAATTATGCCGGGCTATATTCATACACCAGGAAACGTCGGTGTCATGAGTCGTTCCGGCACGCTTACGTATGAAGCGGTGTGGCAATTAACTCAGCTTGGTCATGGACAGAGTACATGTGTTGGCCTCGGTGGTGATCCTTTGGTCGGATCAAGCTTTATAGATATCTTGGCACTTTTTGAACAAGATGATGATACGCATGCTATTTTAATGATGGGGGAAATAGGCGGCTCAGCCGAAGAAGAAGCAGCAGCCTATGTGAAGGAACATGTCACAAAACCCGTCGCAGCATTTATAGCTGGCCGTACGGCTCCTCCCGGGAAACGCATGGGGCACGCTGGCGCGATTATTTCAGGTGGCAAGGGAACGGCTGAGGCAAAGCTAGAAGCACTTCGCGATGCAGGAATTGAGATTGCAGAAACTCCAGCTGATATGGGGACAGCAATGGTTCGTGCAATGCAAAGGAAAGCCTGATCGAACACCGATCACAAATGTTTTGCCCGTAGCGTGCATCCTTATGTATTTATGCTGGAGATTCTTTGTCATGTTGGCCTCAAGGCAGCGGGCCTAAACATGCAGTGCGTCATCTATTCCTCTGGGTTAGTTGAGGTTTCCTCTGGATCAACAGTGATCTCTTCTGGGGTTACAACAGGGTAAAGATCCTCCCAGGTCGCTTGGTTTACTCGCCATCGCCACCAATTATTTTCCTGATATCTGTCCAAGAGACCAACAAAGTACTTAGGGTCATCATTGTCAGGAGTTCTAGGGTCAGGTGGACGTTCAAGCGCTTTCTCTGTGAAATACGTATCCCCGAATTTTTCAAGATATGCCTCAGTATCGTCACGTTTTTTATTAAGGTTCAAATCAACAAAGGGCTCACTCCAGATATTTGGTGGCGGCGGCACAAAAGGGGGAGGAATTTGTCCTGCTGGTAGGTCTGTTGGCTCGGGTGGCTCTGGTTTTTCTGGATATTGAGGTATTCCATCAGCATCCACAGGAACTTTCTTCCAGTCATCTCCCTCAAGCAAGCGCTTTCGTTTGTCACCATCGGGTTCAATAATGCGTGCAAAGGTTTGTAGCATAGGTGTACCAAAATCAAATTGAAGATCTTTACGTTTGAGTTGGTAAATTTCTGGAAGCGGCATAAGCGAGAGAGCGACGAGGAACCCACCTGCGGCGACATAGCCTGCTGACCCACCAATAAAAGCACCACCAACTTTGTCAACCACTGAAAGAAGAGGAATCGATTCACTGGGCATATATTTTTCAATAAGCATATGAATGCCAAAAGCGGTTCCGATTGGCAAAATAAATAATGCCGCAGGGAATGCGTAACTAGGGGGCATATCAATGGCGATAAGGATTTCTGTGAGTGCTGGGATGAAAGCCATTGTCACGACAAAGGCTACAAGAGCCTGCATTCCAACAAGTACAGACCGAAACATCCCATGCATGAAACCATATGCAATACAACCTACAACAATGGCAACGGCAAGGAGACCTGCTATCGTTTGAAAAATTCCGGCCAAAGGTAACATCGTATGATTCTCTTACGTAATGAAATAAATTTTACGAACGGCATGCTCTTACTTTGCGACTCGCATAACCTCATTGAGACTTGTAATCCCAGCAATTACTTTTCGAATACCAGACTGCTTGAGTGTTTTCATTCCAGATTTTCGGCCAGCTTGACGGATATCTTGAATCGATGGTCGACCCACGAGAAGATCTCGAATACTCGTATCAAAGAGAAGCAACTCATGAATTCCGGTACGGCCTCGATATCCAGTATCCAGGCATGAAGTGCACCCAACTTCCTTATAAAGTGAAAGTTGCTTTCCGGAAGGAATACCAAGTTTTTGCATAAACTCATCAGGAGGGGTGTATGGCTCCTTGCACCTTTTACAGAGCACCCGAATGAGACGCTGCGCAAGCACTGCTGAAACAGATGACTGTATGAGTGTTGTATCTATTCCAATATCAAGAAGACGGGTGATTGTTGTAGCTGAGTCATTCGCGTGCAGAGTTGAGAAAACAAAATGACCGGTCAGTGCTGCCTGCATGGCAATTTCGGCCGTTTCCTTATCTCGAATTTCTCCGACGAGAATAACATCTGGATCTTGCCGCAATGTGGACCGAAGTATATTGGCAAATGTGAGGTCAGCAGCAACATTGACAGCAGTTTGAGATATGTTGTCGAGTCGATATTCAATTGGATCCTCAATGGTGACAATATTTTTTGAGAAGACATCCAGTTCCCCTAATGCCGTATAGAGTGTTGTCGTTTTGCCTGATCCTGTGGGACCACAAACGAGCAGCATGCCATGGGGTTGGGTAATGATCTGACGCATCTTCTTTGTGACAGACTCACTCATTCCAATGCCTTCAAGACCATTTTTTACGATCGCGCCGTCAGAATCGAGTAGCCGCAGGGCCATTTTTTCGCCAAAGTTTGTCGGACCTGAGGCTGCACGGATATCAAACTTTCGGCCTTTGAAAAGGACAGCAAATGTTCCATCCTGCGGTCGTCGTCGTTCAGCGATATCCATATCTGAGAGTACTTTAAGAGCAGAAATCGATGACTTTCCTTCTGCCGCCCAGAGTGTTGTTAGATTTTGCATGACACCGTCAACTCGACAACGCACAGCTATCTCTTCACCACTTTTTGGTTCAAAGTGTAGGTCGGTAGCACCGTTGTTAATCGCTTTTTCAAATAAGTCCTGAACGATCTGTACGGCCTTCGAACCAGCTCGCTCCATTCCCTTTCCTTGCCCGTCAATAGGCGAGCCATCTTTTTTGAGGAGAACAACGGAACTGTCCTGTTTGCTGGAAGCAAGTTGTTTCATTGATCTGTTAAGAAGAGACTCAACGTCATCGATCCCTAGACTTCCAGCAAGCCTGATCAAAACTTTTTTCATAAAGGCAACACACAAGATACGTTCTTGTGCAGGTGCCTTCTTATCTCGTGAGAAGGTGTAGAAAAAAAAGGCAGCAATAAATCCGACAGCAAAAACAGGAGTCGTGTAGAGCCCCCACATAATAGTTACTAAAAAAAAGACAGCACCTACGCAGACAGAAACTAGCGGCCACGAAGACTTGCCAAAAATCATCTCAGAGTCGGAGGCTATCCATACAGACGCCGATGCCCATGTGACACTGAGCAAAACCCAGAGCCCGCCAAGCCAGAAGATGTGAGTCAGGTTATCTGGGTAAATCCAAAAATCCATTATGATTTTTCTTGGGGCTTGTTAGGGCAAGAGACACTGTAAGTTCAGGATTACAAAGAAGTTGGTGACGCATGCATTGCTTGTACGAATAGGATGGTACATCCCAACGGCTTTCCATCAACACCATAAGTTATTCGATAAAAATTTGAAATCAAAAATCAACCCACCTGTGAAATAGTAGATTCGAAATGTTGTCAACACAACCTGCAAGAAGTTATCGACTGTGAAAAAGATAACTCTGTTACGCATGTGGATGTTTTTTTGGCCAACATGCATACACAATTAAAAGGTTGAACCAATAGTAGAGTCGCAAAAGGTCAAGCATGCCAATACGAGTAACGAGACCTCGTTGAAAGAGACACTTTAGTCGGCCGGTGACTTTAGAGTTCCTGGCTGACCACGGTATTCCAATGCAAGAGTTCATCGAGAGTTTCCCCTCCTTTTGATCTCAAGTAGGACGCTTTCGATATCACTGCCAGGAATTGGCCAGTTTGCGATGCGACGCGCTGTCACTTTTTTAAGAAATCCTCGGTGACGAGATTCTTGTTTCTCGGCTTCCCATCGTGGCCCTTTGATGACCAGAAGCCGACCATAAGAGCTACTGATTGGTTCAAACCAAGTCAGTAATTTCTGGAGTGGAGCAACAGCTCGGACAACGAGTGTATCAAATGAACAGCCTTGGCCGTTCGTATTGAGAACAACTTGTTGTGCTGGTTTATGGTGAACGGTTAGAGATAAACCGAGTTCATCGAGAATAGACTTCAATGCTGCAATGCGTTTTGCTGACGTGTCTGATAATTCGACTGTGAGATCACTACGCAAGATAGCCAGTAAGACACCTGGCACGCCTCCCCCTGTTCCGACGTCCAGAACCCGTTCGTTGGTTTTTATGTGCGGGCATATGGCAGCGGTGTCAGTAACATCTCGCTGAACAAATTGCTGTACTTCAGTATGCCTAGTGAGATTCAGACGATCATTCCAGGACCATAAGATTCTGGCATAGGCAGCAAGTTCAGGAATGACCTTGTCAGGTAAATCAAGACCGAGTTGCTGAATCTCATTTCGTATTGCCTCAGCAAGAAAATTCTTAGATTGATTGTGATGTGTTTGCATGAAGTTTGGAACATCATTGAAATACGATACAAAGACGGATTAACAAGCGCACCCAAATAACTCAAAAGAATCTAATGCCAGTGGTTCAATGCATGTTGCATCTATCGAGCTGTAATTCGTCGGGCAACCGGCTGTGAGACAACAGGCTCTAAAGTCTTCCGGATCTCATTCAGTGCAGTGGCAAGTGTTGCGTCATTTTTAATAATTTGGCCAGTGGCATCCGGGCGAGCGGTTTGCTGTACCCAGAGATCCGGTGAAACACCGACTCGACTGTATGGTTGGCCGGTTGGTGAGTAAAAGTGAGCAGTGGTCAATCGCATACCAACGCCTGCTACATCCATTGGGAAAATTCCTTGAATCGATCCTTTTCCATAGCTTCGTGATCCAATGATTTTGCCACGGCCATGGTCCCTAATGGCTCCGGCAAAAATTTCACTGGAACTTGCCGAATCACCGTCAATGAGAATTGTAAGTGGTGTTTGCCAGGTGCCACTGTGACTTGCAGTGTAGTTGAAATCTTCTTCAGGACTACGACCCCGTGTTGCAACAACAAGGCCACGGTCAATAAATAAATCAGACACATCAACAGCTGCCGAAAGGAGTCCGCCAGGATTTCCTCGCAGATCAATAATAAGAGATCTCATTCCGGAGGCATCAAGCCGACGCATTGCGGTATCAAGGTCAGAGGCAGTTTTTTTCTGAAATGACGTAATATGAAGATATCCAATTCCATTCGTGCGATCGAGCAACTCAACATCTTCTATGCTTGGAATTTCAACATGCTCGCGTCGTACCGTCATAGCCCGTGCTGGTCCAACCCCTCGTAAGACAGCGAGTGTTACACGTGACCCTTCTGGTCCTTGGAGCAGTTGTGCAGCTGCATCGACATGCAAACCAGCAATAGGTTTTCCAGCGATACCAATCAAATGATCACCAGCTTTAAGTCCAGAGCGCTCTGCAGGACTGTTGGAAATGACATGCACTACCAACAGACCATCTTCGGCACTTTTTAACTCGACACCAAGGCCAACAAAGTTGCCCTCAATTTGAGCGTAGAGGTCATTGAGTTGGCCTGTCGTTAGAAATGCAGAATACTCATCAAGGCCACCAACAGATGCGGCAGTCATTTCGAGGAAAGTAACAGCTGGGGGAACACCAACTACTGATTGTGCGGCACGTGCAATCCAGATTACAACAGTCTCTGCGTCAGAAAGTGTTGCAATACTACGACCTTCCAGAATGTGCTTTAAATGTCGTTGAAGTAATGCGATGCGGTCCGGTGTTGCCTGACGTGCATGGATAGACTGAAATCGTGGATCACTGATTGCAACCTGAAGGGCTAAACAACCTCGGCTGATGAGTTTATGAAAGTTTGGATTGGTAACGTGATGAGAATTTATGCGTCCCAAGCATTCCACAAAAAGTTGCCGTGCTTCGCCTTCAGTAATATGTTGTAAGGCCTCTTGATAGGCCTTCTCAGCAGATCGACGATCGAGGTCACAATGAATTTTTGCCAGATCATATCTCTGATAAAGCTCATCGGACAGGTTGCCTTTGCGGGCAGCTGATTCACAAAGACTTACTAACTCTGGCCATTGACCAGCAGCCTCAAGCTTTGTTGACCGAACAGCCAGATCATCAACAGAAATGTCACTCGCATTGGTAAAATTGGTTGGCTGAACGGCAAGGAAGCCACCCACCAAAATGATGATAACGGTCTTGAGAATAGAAGTCCGCCATGAACGAATGGGACATCGATGAGAGGTCACGGTCGACATGTGAAGAGAGGTGGTAGCACGCACAGGCAATCCGTTTTTCTAGCCAACATTCAGAGCGGCGGACAGCGGTCGATCCCGTGACCGCAAAGGATTATGGATCACGTTTGGAGGCTGGTCAAAAACTAGCTGAAGACAAACATGAAAACTTGGATGCTTCGAGCCCGCAGGCTCGGCCTGATTGCTGTAATCCGCATTTTTCAATCGATTTTCCCGATTATGCTGCCACGTTGGTACGATAGAGAGACACATCAGTTCCCTTGAAATACCACATGAACACTTCCCGTGATGCAGTAGAACCGCCGGATCCGCCTCCACAGACGTTGATTCTCCTCGATCGCGTTCGGCAGGGGGACACTGCGGCTGTGAACGGACTTCTTGAGAGACACAGAGCTGCGATCAGAAGGATGATCGATCAGCGTCTCGATCGTGTTGTCCGAAAACGGGTTGATGCGAGTGACATTGTTCAAGATGTTCTTGTTGAGGCAAATCGAAGATTGGGTGATTATCTGATTAATCCAACAATGCCATTTCAGTTATGGCTTCGGCATATGGCTCGTGATCGAGTCATTGATGCTCATCGACGGCATAGAGTGGCGGGTACCCGTAGCCTTGATAAGGAAGTGTCACTGGATTCACCGGTGGATGCAGATCACTCACAAACAAATCTCGCTCAGAAGATCGCGGATACAGAACTTACTCCAGCTGCAGTTGCGACATGGCATGAGCTTGAGCGTCGTTTTGCTGAGGCCGTAGAAAAGCTTGAAGAAACAGATCGACAGATTGTTCTGCTGCGGCATTTTGAACACCTATCAACTGCAGATGTGGCAGAGGTTCTTGGGCTTACGAAGCCAGCGGCAGGTATGAGATATATGAGAGCAATGCGACGCCTCAGAGTTTTACTCGATGATGCAAACTGACTTTGGATACACAATGTCGTCAATCATGTAGGGCATGCCTACTATCCCTTGGTAACGAGAAATTAATAATCCTTCATATTTGTAAAGTGCCGTGCCAATAACAAATAACAATAATCCCATTGAAGAAGAGCTATCCTCAGATGCAGAAGAGCGATTGGCAGTCCTGCTGGAGGACTTAACAACAGGGCCAGTCGATCAGGCGCACAAACGGCTTGAAAAGCTCTGTCTTCAAAATGCTGATTTAGCAGGACAACTCCGAGAATTATTTGCAACGGTATCTGTCACCGATGCTGTGGCAATGGAATCTACGATCATCATGCGCAGCGATGACGGGAGAAGTGGTGCAGACGAGAAAGACATTAGGCCATTTATAGGAGATGGGTTTGTACCAGGCGTCTCTTCGCTACCAGCTCAATTTGGAGAGTATGAGCTTCTTGAAGAGATAGGCCGTGGAGGTATGGGTATTGTCTATCGCGCCGTACAAAAAAGTCTCCAAAGAGTTGTTGCAGTGAAGATGCTCTTGCGCCGTGACCTTGCAAGCCCAGCAGACCTCACGAGATTCCGCAGTGAGGCTGAAGCAGCCGCCCAACTCGATCATCCTGGAATTGTCTCCATCTTTGAAGTTGGAGAACATAAAGGGCACCCTTTTTACTCGATGCGATATATCGAAGGAACGACGCTGGCAAAACGATTACAAGTTGGCCCAATTCCACCTAGAGAAGGCGCACAGATATTGCTTCGTGTGGCTGAAGCTGTTCAGGCTGCACATGCTCGGGGAGTCCTTCACCGTGATCTAAAGCCGTCAAATATTCTTATCGATTTAGCAGGTAAGCCACATGTGTCTGATTTCGGTCTCGCAAAAAGACTTGAAGGAAATCAGACAATGACGCACACCGGCG
>WLWG01002591.1_pt1 | contig 13565 bp, 8 predicted proteins | sample 6712871 | NCBI WGS metagenome assembly WLWG01 (sample SAMN12718693, study PRJNA515312) | sponge metagenome | isolation source: marine sponge | host: Mycale hentscheli | place: New Zealand: South Island, Marlborough, Capsize Point | collected 2003-05-01 | reverse complement strand
CTGTATTAACACTAACCAATGCTAACAATACATAGATACACCCATTCACCCTATCAGAACGGTCTTCCGCACTATAAATTAACCTCTCAATTACATCAAGGCAAAGTGACCTTAGGGAATCTTTAGTATCATAATTTTTCAAGATATTTTTAGGTTCTACCTTGAATACCTTTCCATCGGGTGGATAAATACGAGTTTGAGTTTCTTTAGTTAAATTCAGTCTATAATTCCAGATATCCTCAGCTTCTTTATAAAATTTAATTAAACTACTGGTACTTAGATCTAAAAACCAAGCAGGATTAGTATATTGATTTAAGTTATCCATTTCCTGGAATACCTTAACTACACGCCTTTTTATATTATATTTGGAATCGTTAGCGTCTATTTCTTCATCGTTTTGTTCCAAAGACAATCCCATGAGAACTTGTAACTGTATTAAACGTTTACTTTTATTAAGGGTTACCTGGTCAATTGGTTTGCTAGTATACGGATTATTAGAGTCTTGATCTATTAATTTATTGAAAGAGCGTAGATCAAATCCATAGATAAAACCATCATTATCTTTATAGGTAAACAAGTATTTTTGGTTTAAACTAGATAGTGGTTCTAACGTTAAGACATCACTATCGTTTACACAATCAGCAATACTATAGTTAAAGTCTCTCTTGAGTTGAACAATAGTCCTAGAGACTAGAGTTCTAAACCATGTTTGTATACTTAAAATTTCAGAAGTATACTTCACATAAGGTAAAAGACTGTCAAAATATGTTAATAGTTTATCAAATAGGACTTTTTTATTACCGTCCGTTGATTGACCATAATGTTCTAGTGTCTTATGTAAGTCCCTTACTTTTACAGTATTATAGCGTAAACGTGCTCGGTCATAAATAGGAATTAATACAGCGGGAGTTTGCTTACCATTATTCTTTAGATTACTAGATATACTAGATTTACTAGATTTACTAGAACTTTTTGTACCACCTTGATATTCACCTGGTCCTCTGTAACCTGGTCTTGAACCGTCTAAAGTTTTAGCAACTCTTTGACCTGTTTGATACATCTGTCTAGCTTGCTGTAAATTTGTAATAGCCATTATCGTCTTCCTCCAGCATGTATATCTAACCTAAAAGTGCCTAATTTCCAACTAGTATCTACTGCTGTGTTAGATATAGTAAGAGCTATAGCTCTACCTCTTGCACGTGTGTCTACTTTATCTGTACCAGATGTAATAGTAAATGGACCTAATGATGAACTAGCGGCAACATCGTTAGGATAATTTCTTAAATCTAATTGTACAATAGTGTTTCCTTGTTGTGCAATAAAGTCTGGTATAATTCTACTAACTCTCATTATGTTTTCACCATCACCTCTAAGGTCAGCCATGTTAGTTGCAGCTCCTCTAATAACTTTTTGTGTAATATCATAATCACCAGATGTAATATTTGCTGGTATGGCTGTTATTACTGCTCCAGCTTCTAATTGATTTACTCCTGTCTCATGTTCAAAGTAAGTTGTAATACCATCAGTGTTACCTGTTACATCAAATGATGAATCATCACCGGCGTTGTATTTTGTTCCATGTGGTAATCCAAATACAGCAGAATCTTCCCATGTAGTTCTTGGAAATAAATTACTGTCGTTTGTAAACCAAATAGGTCTTTTTGCTGTTGAATCTAAATAACTATATGTAACTGATCTATTAACTACGTTAGATGAAGAAGTACAATAGAACCAAGTAATCTCACCAAACAAGTTATTAATACCACAATAAACTAATTGATTAGATGTAGTATTTAAATCATCATAAACATAGTCTTCTACTAAACAATCCATAGATTCTAGTTTACCAGTATATCTAAAAAAACCATTATCAGACATCCAGTAAGCAGCACCATCTACTTCAACGGCTGCATTCATACCAATCAATCCACAGTTAGTACCCACTTGTTCAAATGCAAATGTAAACGGAGTTCCAACAAATCTCATAGTAAATAAAGACGTATCGGTCCAAATGTATATTGCATTTCTACCAAGTTTAGCACCCATGATCCGTGATCCAGCGGCCAGTCTTTGTGTACCAGCACTATTTTCTGCTGTTGGTGTGTAGTCATTAATATTTTCTTGAGAAGAAAATCTTATAAACATATCATCTTGTGTAGTTTTATCTCCAATAGTTTTTTCTGTACCAAAAAATACTAAGTGACGATCGGGAGTTGACACTAACATATCACGTGAAGCTGTTGGTGCACCTGATATAATCGTAGCTCTAGTTGCTGTTGCATTTAATGCATCACCATCCCATTCAAAACATTCTCCGTTATGAATTAAAGCTATAAGAGTTGTACCTAAATTGTCCAAGGACCATAAACCAGGATCTGTTACTTTATCTGTGTTGGCTGCAGGCGATCCCCAACCAGTCCATTGAGAAGTATTAGTAACTGTTACACCAGTTAAATGTGATGATCTAGTAGACCCTCTAGCTGCTCTTGTAATTCCTGTTAATTTTGTTCCTGTAATTCCTGTGTAAGATATTTCTTCAGCACCTATCTGTACATAATTAGTACCCGTTGTAGGAAAACCAGTTACACTTGCTAATGTTATTTCCGTAGCTGAACCATTATTACCATTAGTATCATCAGCTAACGCACCGCTTAATGTAGTTGTAGCTGAACCTAAAACACTTCCACCCCACAAAGCTATACCCCAACCAAAAGCTCCTATCTGTTCTGCTGGTCCTACGTGATAGTATTGATAATAAGTAATACCTCCAGAAGTAGTAGCTCCACTGCCTGTTTCATTACTAGGCATAGTAATTGTTATAGTGGTTGATGTTGGTACAGTTGTAACCATAAATTTTTTATCAGCAAAATCGGCAGCACCAAAATTAGAATTAGTAATAGCTGAAAAAGTACTTGCATCACCAAATAAAATTATGTCTCCTGCTTGAAAATTGTGAGGCGATGGAAAAGTAATAGTGACAGCTGGATCATTATTAGTTGTGCTAAAAGCATTTGTAATAGCTGTACCGCCTGGATTAACTAAAGGATGTATGTCATAATATACTCCACCAGAATATACATATAAAATCCTGTTAGTTCCTATAGCTGCAAATTTTGTAGAAGCTGTGTTAACAAAATGATGTAATCCTCTTGCAACACCAGTAAGTTCTGACTCACCTAATTGTGTCCAACCACCTATTTTTTCAGGTGTACCATATCTAAAACGAACATTTGTCCCACCTGTCCATTGAGACTCTGCTCCTGTAGATGTAACCTGTTTATTGAATCCTGGTAAAAAACCTAGTTTTTGTAACATATAAAATCCTGTTTATTAGGTAGTATAGCAGATTGTGGGTGATTTCAATATGTTTTAAAGCAGAGGGAATCAGTGGTGGATCATCCCTCCGCAAGCTTATTGTATATATTATTTTTTAGGTATTGTAAAGCCTTTAAAATATGAAGGTAAACCTAACATAGGACGTTTGTCATATAAATTTTGTTTAGCGTCTTTACTTTTTAAATTATTGTAGTGTAAAAATACCTGTGCACAATCTTTACCTTCAAAAGGTTCTCGCCAATGTTCTAATTCACAACCAGAATAAATTAACATATCACCTGGCTCAAGACTAACTTTAACTCCAGCTTGACCTTCTTTACCTGTTGGATCTAAATATATTGGCCATGGCTGACCACCTAGATTTAACGTAGTAGATACTTCACATGAATATCTATCTTTATGTCTTGCTAAGATATCTCCTTTTTTATAAATTCTTGCATAGGAATAAGTAGGACTTAACTTTAGTCCAGTTTCTTTATTCATTTTATCATTTAATTGACCAAGTAAAGTTTCCATTACTAAATCACCATAATGTGAATAAGTATTAGGAACTTGCTCATCATTCCATACACCATACTCTGTGTTAAATGGTGACAAATATTTTTGATCAAATAAAAATCTTGCAGTTGTTCTTTTGTTTAAAAAATAAGTATAAACAAACTCTGATAATTCAGGTGATATTGCTGCTTTTAATACTTTATATTTATTTTTTTTAAACGACATTTAATACTCCTTTTGGTATTGCTTGGCAATTCCAATGAATAAACCTAAATGGTTCAATTCCCATATCAACTATATATTGATGAGGCATATAGGACGGAAAAAATATTAATCGACCTGGTGCTGCTTTATAATGCACCTGTGACGATGCATAAGTTATTTTTGTTTTATCTTTTTCAGGTAAAAGATTCATTAAATTACCTGGTCTTGGATCTTCAAATAAAGGTAATGAAGTTTTGTTACTAGCTTTTAAAAAATAAAAACCAGACATGTGACCATTCCAATGTGTATGTAATGTATGGTGACCACCTCCACTTTTTGCAAATTCTTGTACCCACATTTCAGTAGTAAATAATTGATGACCACTCATATCAAAACCCATTTCTAAAAGTAAGTTATGACATGTTGCTCCAATATAATCTGTTAATCCTTTAAATTTAAGATCATTCATTAAAGTCGTTGAATGATAAACACTACCTAAATCACCTTTAGTTTTATTAATTTTATTACGTTTATTTATTTGAGACTGCATGTTTTTTCTAGCTTCATCAATATATTTATCGGAAGCTTTATTTATTTCATCAACAAATTCTGGTGCATCACCAAACCATATAGGACATTTAAAATATTCCTCCCTATTTAATTGTGTAGGGTAAGTTATTGGTTGTGGTTTTTTAATTCTTTTCTTTTTCTTTTTCATATCTTTCCTATTTAAATGGCCATCCAAGGTTCCAGATTACTAGACTATGTCTAATACCACTTTTGACCGGTTTAACTCTATGCCATACATCAGAAGGAAATACAACTAAAGAACCTTTAGATCTTATTTCTTTTAATACATGGGTATTTGCTTTTTTATCTGGATCATGATTTCTAAAATCAAATTCTAACTCCCCACCTTTATATTCTTTGTCATTAGACAAAGATAGTGTTACAGATAATTTTCTTTGTTTACCATGTGAAGTAAGCTCGTTTGGTTTATGGTAAGGTCTATCCCAACTATCACAATGCCAATCATAGTACTGGCCTTTTTTATATTTTGTAAATTGACAAGATTCAGAAAAACTCCATTCAAAATTCCAATTAGCATCTCTGTTAGCTTGATGTATGTAAGGATGAATTGCATTATAAATCCAACGTTCATTTAACCAAACGATATCTGAATCTCTTTTCTTTTTTAAATCTTGTACTTCTTTTTTATTTAATTTTTTATTACCATAGCCACCAGTTACAGCCATTTGATCTTGAATAGATTTTGCATAACGCACAATATCATCACATACATGATGAGGTATGGCATCTTTAAACCAGTAATAATAATTTTGTAATTGCATATGTCTTTATAAAGACAATATAAAATAATATTATGAAACTGTCAAGGTTCCTGAAACTGTAAAGACTGCAGTTTTTGTTGATCCTGGAGAGGGATTAACTGAGTTAGTTCCTGGAGTAACTGAAACTGTATTAGAATCAGGAAAGTTTATAATAATTCTTCCAGATCCACCAGCACCACCACCTGTTGCAGGAGTGCTTGGTCCACCTATTCCATAACCTGCTCCGGCACCACCACCTGTATTAGTATCACCTGACGTACCTTGTCTAAATACTTGAGGACTAGCTCCGGGTTGTCCTTCTCCACCACCACCACAACCTGGATTACCACCAGGACCTCCACATCTTGAAGCACCACCACCGCCACCAAATACTCCATTACTTCCACCATAAAAAGGTGTGCCTAATGCTCCCATAACGGGTTGAACATCTTTACCAGTACCTCCATTACCTCCAGAACCTGGTTGACCAGCTTGACCAACAGTGCCACCACCACCTCCACCGCCACCTGCTCTTGATGGCGCTACACCTGCTCCACCAACATTACCAAATCCATATGTTCCTGAATCTCCTCCTTGAGATGCTTGAGTAGTTCCACCACCAGAACCAGTACCTTGTCCATAACCTCCACCACCAGAACCTCCAGGTTGACCATCTGCTTGTAAACAAGATCCTCCGGAAGTACCACCACCTACAGCTGTTAATTTATTTGGATTTGATGAACATCCAACAAAACTACTTGTTCCAGGATTACCTAAAGTATTCCAACCTACTGCTGCTCCACCAGCACCTATTGTAATTGGAATTGCAGATCCTGATTCACCACAAAACGTTGCAGTATAAGAGTTAGGTGTAAGTACAACACCTCCACCACCTCCACCACCACCAGATGGATATGCTTGAGTTCCACCTCCACCAGCAACCATAAATATACCTTTAGTAGCCATTGTAAACGTTGGAATAAATCTTGGCCATGTTCCTTGTTTCACGGCACTAAATTGACTTTGCATTGACCACACACCACTTGCTTTATTTAATTCTTTTGTAATAACAACACCAGAACCACCATTTCCACCACCAGCTGTCCCAGTTCCAGATCCTCCACCGCCACCACCTGTATTTACTGTTCCTGCAGTTGCACAACATCCTGTAGTACCAGCTCCGCCACCACCTGATCCTCCAGCTCCAGCACTTCCTCTTCCTAAATATGTTCCACCGCCGCCACCTCCAGCGTAAGTTACACAAGAACCTGTAATATTACTTGCAGTTCCAGCTCCACCAGCTCCAGCACTAGCACATGAATTACCAGCTCCACCTACAGCTCCAGCACCACCGCCGCCGCCAGCTCCATAAACAGGAGAACCAGCTCCAGCACCACCATTATTTCCTTGAGCAGGAGTTGTTGGAGGAGTGTTTCCTGATCCAGCACTTCCACCACCAGTTGCTCCACCACCAGAAGCTCCATTAGTTCCTGAACCACCTTCATTACCACCGCCACCACCACCATCGGATTGATATGTTGTACAACCTATTACTATTTTTGATAAACCACCATTTGATCCAGTTCTAGAAGGAGTCGTACCACCCGCACCTCCACCATTTATAGTTGCTGTATAAGGTGAATTTCCACACACATTTAAACTTGAAAAAGATCTAAAACCACCAGCACCACCACCACCTGCTCTAGTAGATCCACCACCACCGCCAGCACCAACAACCAATACATCCATTACTCTTGTTCCTGGTTGTGTGGTTACTGCTCCTGTAGCTGTTTTAGATGTAACGGTGCACCTCCCGAAAGAAGTTTTGTTACTTACTCCTAGTATTCCGCCGTTTTGTGAGCTGTTTGAAGGGCTCGCCATACCTTAGTTCTCCTTATGCGGATACCCAAGCTAGTGCTGATGCATCCCAATTAAAATTATTTATTGGATCTTCTTGATCTTCTGCTGTCCATTTTTGGTTTGCTTCATCCCAAGAAATTCTATAAGATTTTTGTTTAGTTTCTCCACCTAATGCAATTGTACCATCATGCATACTCTCTCCGGCAGTGTAAGTTCCACCTTCAGGATCATCATAAAATTTAATTGTTGGGTAAGTTATTGGTGCTTGCCAATCATCGTTAGCATCTAATGACCATGATGCATAAGGTTTTGGACTTATAAATTTATTTTTTGCAAAATCATATGTAAAACCTATTCCTGCATATTGTTTTCTAAAATTATGATTGTAAGAAGTTTGTTTCCAAATGCCACCTTTAAAAAAGTTAATACACCATGTTTCTCCATCAACATGTTCGTCCGATGGTACACAATCGTTGCCTACAACGACTACTCTTAGGACTTTATTATCATTATCTAATTCTGCGAAATGTGCCATATTATTTTTCTCCTTAAAGTTATTTTATATAATTTTTTTTCTATACTGTCAACGTTCCTGACACTGTAAATGTAGCTACTTTTTCACTACCAACTGTAGCTAAACTATTAGATCCTGGAGCTACTGCTAAATCACCAGGAGCACTAGCTGTTGGTATACTAAGTATAATTATACCTGATCCACCAGCTCCACTAGATGTTGGAGCATTAGTTGAACCACCGCCACCACCACCAGTATTTGCTGTTCCGCTTGTTACTGCTTGTCCTGGAGGAGCTACTGATCTACCATTTCCACCACCACCATTTCCACCAACACCTGGACCTGATCCACAAGGATTAGAACCAATTTGAGCACCACCACCTCCACCACCATAATAAACTGGACTTCCTGAAATACTATTTGCTATACCTACTCCACCATCTCCGGCTGTTTCAGCACCTGGACTACCACCAGTTCCACCTGAACCAACGCCACCTGCTCCACCACCACCAGAACCACCTGTCCATGCTGTACCATTTGGGCTACCACCATTATTACCTTGAGATGGACTTGTTGGACGAATATTACCTGTACCACCAGCACCTGGACCTTTATCTCTTCCAGCACCACCACCAGAACCACCGGGTCCACCAGCGCCTTTACCTATAGGACTTGAAGCTGCACCACCACCATAACCACCACCTGCAGAAGTTATAACTCCAACTGCTGACATATTTCCTTTTAAACCTGCATTTTGATTATCATCTGGTACTAAAGGAACTGCTGCTCCACCGGCACCAACTAAAATATTATTTACTCCTGCAAATAAAGAAACTTTTGTTCCACCTGGAAAAGATGATCTAACACCACCAGCTCCACCACCACCACCAGAACTAGCTCCACCTGATCCACCGCCACCTACTACTAAGTAGTCAAAATCTGTTGTTGCTCCAGCTGTACCAATTACTATATTTCCTGCAGCTCTAAACGTTGCTACATAATTTGATCCATCAAAACCAACTGTATTACTTGTAGGCCCTGTTACTGATAATTTTTCTGTAGATTTTATTAAAACAATTCCTGATCCACCTGCTCCACCTGCTACAGCAGACTCACCAGTTCCACCTCCACCACCACCTGTTAATATTTCACCAGTTACACCTTTAGAATTACTTGCTGTATTACCACGTTGACCAGCTCCACCACCACCAGCACCGCCAGCTGACATAGTACCTGGATTATTATTTGAACCACCGCCACCACCACCAGCAAAATAACTTACAGATGCACATGGTCCAGGAGTTCCTACACATAAATTAATATTTGATCCAACACCAATACCACCATCACTTCCATCACCATTAGCTCCTACCGCACCTGCACCACCACCACCTGCACCACCAGAACCACTAGTAGCAGTACCACCATCATTTCCTTGAGGAGGAGTTGTTGGGGGAGTATTTCCTGATCCACCTGCTCTAGAATTAGATCCACCACCACCTGATCCACCACCTATTGCAGCTGCTGGTTTAGCACCTCCACTATCACTATCACCACCTCCACCACCGGCTACTTCAATAGCTGTTGGATATTGTAATGTTGAACCTGTACCAACTGTACCTGCGTAAGATGCGCAAGTAGAACCAGCTCCACCCGAGCCAACTGTTATTGCATAAGTTCCTAAAGCTACTGTTGATGTAGCTGTTAAAAGTCCACCTGCTCCACCACCACCTGATCTATTACGACCACCACCGCCACCACCGGCTACTACTAAATATTGTACACTTGCTGTATTAAAACCACCCCAGCAACCTTGTTTTACTAAATCATATACTGTGTTCATTGACCAAACACCTGGCGCAATTTTTGAATCAGTGTCTGCCTCCGCTAAATTTATTGCTATAAAACCACTACCACCTGCATTTCCAGCTTGTGCTCCACAATCACCAACACCACCACCGCCACCGCCAGTGTTTATAGTTCCTACTCTTTCTGGTGCGGGTGTTGATCTAGCTGGAGGACCATTTCCTTTTCCTCCGCCACCTGCTCCACCTGCTCCACCAGGTTGAGGAGAAGCATTTCCTGCTCCACCACCTCCACCACCTGCGTAAGTTACAGATGATCCTGTAATACTATTTGCTGCTCCAGCTCCACCAACTCCACCACCTGTCGGATTTGTTCCTATTCCACCTACACAACTAGCTCCACCACCACCACCACCTGCAGCTCCACCGGGTCCACCGGCTCCACCAGTATTTCCTTGAGGAGGAGTTGTTGGAGGAGTATTACCTGCTCCACCTACTCTTACAGCACATGGACTTGTAACAGGGTTATAAAGACCTGCACCTCCACCTCCTGATCCACCTGGATGAGAAGCAGGATTACTTTTGTCTGCACCTTTTCCACCCCCTGTTGAAGTTTGTCCTCCAAAAGATGAATCTGCACCATTAGACGCCGTATATGAATTAGGTGAGGCAGCTCCTGCTCCACCTGCACCAACTACTGCACAATAAGGTGTGTTACCACTTACATTAATTTCTATATTTCTCGTACCACCGCCACCACCGCCACCACCTTGAGACATTCCACCACCTCCACCTGCAACAATAACAGTTTTAACAATTCTAGTTCCTGGTTGTGTAGTTACTGATCCTGAAGATGTTTTAGATGTAACGGTGCACTTCCCGAAAGAAGTTTTATTTACTTTACCGATTATTCCGCCATTAGATCTGGCCATGTGAGTCTCCTATTCGGACACCCAAGCTGTGCCATTCCAGTCGTAGACTGTTGGTGTTTCCGATTCGTCGTTTGATTTTCTTGCTTCCCAACCTTGTGTGTTGTCAGCTTGATATTTTGTTTCGTTCCACATAATTCTGTAAAACCATACAACTGGATCTGCACCATCGTCTGTAACTGTTGGATAAGTTATAGGTGCTTGCCAATTATCTTCTGAATCTAATGACCATGAAGCATGAGGTTGTTGTGATAAAAACTTATCTTTTACAGGATCATAAATCATTCCAATTCCTGCATATTGTTTTCTAAAATTATTGTTGTAAGAAGTCTGTTTCCAAATTCCACCATTGAAAAAATTAATACACCATGTTTCACCATCTTGGTGCATGTCTGAAGGAACGCAATCGTTTCCTACAACTACAACTCTTTCAACTACTTGATGAGTATCTGATGTAAAACCTGTTGGATCTACTTTTGTTTTTAATTCTGCGAAATGTGCCATGTTATTACTCCTTAAATTTATATTTTATATTTTAATTTTAACTTATTGTCAACGTTCCAGATACAGTAAATGTCATAACTGTACAGCCTCCTGCAGGCCCTGGTAATGATGCTTTTGTATTAGTTCCTGGTGCTACTGCATAACTTGGTCCAACAGGTCCTGGAACTCTTAAAACAACTATTCCTGAACCACCATTATTTGTTCCTGGATGTCCAGTACCAGAATTATTATTACCTAATGCTCCTGATCCGGATCCTGTATTAACTGTAGCATTTCCTGGTCCAGCAGCAGGTCCTCCACCACCAGCTGTTGATCCTCCACCACCAGCAGCTCCACCTGAACCAGTTCCTCCTGGTCCACCATAAAAACCACCTCCGCCACCACCAGCTCTTGCAACAGGTGATCCTGTAATTGAACTTGTAGTCGATGATCCACCTGCTCCAGCAACTCCACTGCCAGCTCCATCTGAACCAGCACCACCAGATCCACCACCTCCAGCACCAGACCATGAACTTCCTGTTGAAGCAGGTCCTGGAACTGATCCACCTGGATTACCTTCAGGAGGACTTGTATTACCTATATTACCAGAACCACCTGGTCCATAAGCAGTACCATCAGAACTTGCACCTCCACCACCTGAGCCACCATTTGCATTTGCGATTGCCGTAGCGGGACCGTATGCTCTAATTCCACCTCCACCACCTGTAGAAAATATCGTACCTACACTTGAAGGAGTTCCTGAAACACCACAATCGGGACTTCCTGGAGTTGTTCTTGCTCCACCACCACCAACTGTTACTACGTGAGGCCCTGGTTGTATTTTCATTTTTATACCACCTGGAAAAGATGTTCTATATCCTCCAGCTCCACCTCCACCTAAATTTCCTGCTCCAGATCCACCACCAGCAATAACTAAATAATCTATTTCATTAAATCCTGAAGAACTACTATCAATAATATTTAAATTTGTAGATGCTTTAAAAGTTGCAATTTGATTTAAACCATCTGTTGTTGTAACGGGTGCATTAGTTGCACTACATGTTGTAAATAAAACACCACTATCTGGATTTGATCTTACGATCACGATACCTGGACCACCTGCTCCTCCTGCTGATACAGAAGGTGATCCACCACCTGATCCACCACTACCAGTGTTAGTGCCTCCAGCACTTCCTGTTCCTGAATCTGGTGAATAACTTCCTCCAGCTCCACCACCAGAGTATGTTGTTGCTGTTCCTATAATTGCGTTTGGTGCTCCTGCACCACCTGCACCTGAACCATTTCCTGGATTACTAGAACCAGCTGCAGTGGCTCCTCCACCACCAGCGCCACCTAAAGCAGGCACACTAGCAGCTCCACCAGGATTACCTTGAGGGGGACTAACTGGAGGAGTATTACCTGTTCCGCCAGATTTAGCTGTTGGACTATTTGGTGCAGATGCTCCACCACCTGAACCTCCAGGTCTTCCATCAACTCCTGGATTTGCTCCAGCTCCACCGCCACCACCTCCCGTTGATGTAATTGTATCAAAAGTCGAAACACCACCATCTCCACCATTACCACCACTTGATGGTCCTGCTGAACCACCGCCTCCTACTACTACTGCGTATGTTCCTAAACTTAATTCTTGTGCTGATCCTTGAAGTGGACTTGGGCCATATCCTGATGCACGATAACCTCCAGCTCCACCTCCACCGGCAGCTCCTGCTCCGCATTGTGATCCACCACCACCTGCACCACCAGCGACTACCATGTAATCTATGTTTGTTAATCTTGAAGGCCATGTGCCATTTGTTAATTGATCAAATTGATCATTAAGACTCCAGACTCCTGAAGCCTTATCTAATTCTTTTACTATAACTACACCTGGTCCACCTGTTCCACCAGCACCTCTACAAGGAGACGGGTCAGCACCAAAACCACCACCACCGCCACCACCAGAGTTTGTTACTCCTGGATTAGTTTTAGATGATGGACTTCCACCAGCTCCACCACCAGTTCCTCCTGCTCCAGCGGTTCCTGGTAAATTACCTGCGTAAAGACTTCCACCACCACCTGAACCTACAACGGTTACAGTTGGACTTGCCATATCTGTGTCTAAAGTTAAACCTGCTCCACCTGTTCCACCTGTATTTGGAGATGAAGCATTACCACCTACAGCAGAATATCCTCCACCACCTCCACCACCTTGTGGGTATAAACCATCTCCACCTGGATTTCCTTGACCGCAAGTTCCAGCAGCTCCTGTTGAACAACAATAACCCGTGCTTCCACCACCTGATCCTCCAGGTCTTCCTGTTCTTTCTGGACTATCATGATTACCACCACCGCCACCGCCGACAGTGCAATAAGTAGTACCACCTATTACTATACTTGAAGTTGCTCCATCAGATCCTGCTGAACCACCAGAGTTAGGAGTTCCAGCTCCACCGGCTCCGATTACCACTGCTCCTAAAGCAGTATTACCATCTACTGATAATTCTAAACATTTAACTCCACCGCCACCACCGCCACCGCCAGTTGCTGAACCTGTACCACCGCCACCACCACCTGCTGCGATAACAGTTTTAATTAATCTAGTTCC
>WLWG01002590.1_pt1 | contig 13572 bp, 13 predicted proteins | sample 6712871 | NCBI WGS metagenome assembly WLWG01 (sample SAMN12718693, study PRJNA515312) | sponge metagenome | isolation source: marine sponge | host: Mycale hentscheli | place: New Zealand: South Island, Marlborough, Capsize Point | collected 2003-05-01 | reverse complement strand
AAGTCGTCCAGCACGTTCCTTGGTTCGGAGCATATCGGTGTATTCTTTCCGCTGTGCCTCCATCCACTGTTCAATCTCCTCTGTCTTGACGTCCAATTCGTCAACACCAGCGGATCGCAAAATACGACTCTTAAACCATTCAACGTTCTCGGGGGTGACGCGAAGACCCAATTCACTGAGCTTAGTAGCGACCAAAGCATCCACACCATCGTATAACACGTAATCTACCCAAACCCTGGCGGTTCGTCCAGTAGTGCCACGGACGGCAGTAAAATTGCTGTATGTCGGTGGAAAAAGGGGATTGGTCTGAATTGGTTTGATGGCTGACATTTTTAGGGGATTTGCTAAATCTTCAAACTCCCCTCCAATAACGATACCATCAAGTTCGTTAGTCATTAGGCGTGCCGTGTAGATGCCAGCCGGGAATAATCGGTAGTTGGAATCGGTCGGGATTTCATAAACTGCAAGACCAGTTTCTTCGTTACCCATCACGCCAGTAAAGATTTTGACATTAGGACTTTGGTCAATAAATTGGGTAAAATCCGATCGGGCGGAGATCAAGGCATAGGAACTAGGAGAATCACGATTGTAGACGATTAACCACTGATCCCTATCATTATCCCATGATGCCGAAACTGGATACGAATTGCTTGACGATTTGAGGATTTGGTTCCGAACCGTAATTCCATAATCCCTAACATAGCCCGTATTTACCATCTCATAGGGTGGCGCTGTGGCAATCGGTTCGATCGGATCGGTAGGTTTGGTGCTAACGGTTCCATTATCAAAAGCAAGAAGGTGGGGGGTGTAGGTAGCTCCAGATATGGTAACTCCCATTAGCAATAAGACCTGATTGCTGGGGTTTCCTGGTGCAACGTATTGTTGTGACCCTTCTCTAAAACCAAAACGGGGATAATTGTCGATGACACCCACTAATGTGCCATTTTCATCTGGCACAGTCTCAAATTGAACTGGACCGGTATTGTCATCATTACGGGATGCAAACTCCTCGTCTGTTGTGAATGTCCTCATCTGATTGGCATAACCAGTCCACCTTTGAGGGAGGGTGATGCCAGTAGAAGTCTCCCAGGCACCTCCAGAAACGGCATAGGGCGTGATGCAGGTAGCACCCACTACTGGAGTTCCAGGGTAAAGAGGATCTGGACCGATACCGGGTAATTGTCCATCTGCTATGGTCATAGCGGATGCTTTAGCAACGCCAGAGATGATGTAGATCTCGGCAGATTTGTTAGCGCCGTGGGTAACGTTCTCTGCCAGCAATAGTGTGGGTTCAAAAGGCGTATTGGGTTCTGGCGCTCCTGTCAAAAAGTCGTTGCTGGGGATGACATAACGGAAGTAAGCTCCATCGAGTGTGTATGAGCTGGGGCCACCAACGCCTCCCTCAAGTTGGGTGTTCTCATCGGTAAAGCAAGTTAGGAGGGGCATAGTTTCTCCAAAAGCCCGATCCGTATTGTTTGCCCAATAATTGTATGCCACCAATGGAAACGTTCCTGTGACAGTTCCTCCTGGTGCGTAGGTGTGATCTCCGCCGATTAAGATTGGTCCAAACGCATCTAAATCAAATGGTTCACCTCCTGGCAATGTTATGCTGGTGGTGGCCAAACTCAAAAATCGACGAGGATAACGTTTGCGACCGGAAAGGACATTGTCGGGATACTCAGTTCCATATTGTTGGTTGAACACATTGTAGGTGCTATCGGAGGCTAAACGATCGAGATCCAAACGATTGGTAGGATCATTAAGGGTATTCGACTCTATACCAAAACGAGCCTCATCTGGTGTGTTGTAGACACCGCCATCACTAAGATCTCCATTACACTTCCATGACAACTGTGCCGAGTATTCTTTTGCCTGTGAAATCGCAATCCAGTAGCCATCATCAAGTGGTAGCCTACCGACGATAACCGGGATGATATACATGTTGCCAACATAGTCTTGGCCAATTGGTAGACCTTGCGAACCCGGATCATCGGTTGCCGAAAATCCACAGGTGGCTATTTGCACTACCGGTTCTGCAAGAGTGGCTTGCGGACCACTAGTTCCCGTGAATGGCTCAATAGACTTGAGAGCATCTAAACTGTAAAGTCCGACGCTGGGGTCATTGATTGCAGTTCCTGGATTAACCTCAAACGGCATCCTCATGGGAATGACAAGCCAAGAAATTGGATCTGATACTTGGGATGCCTTGAATGGGCGATAATTAAAATCGGAGGCATTGGAACCAAGTCCAAATGTCCACGAGAATCCGCGTTGGAATGCGATAAATCCATCAGTAAATAATGAGTTCAGCAATGCTCCGGTTCCCCAAGGATCTCTCAACGATCTGCCTCGGTAGGTTCCGCAGATGGCAATCATGCCGTTAATTTGCTTGACATCCCTAATGGTAATGTCAAAATTGTCCAGATCGATGAATATGTCCTTCCAGCGACCAGAATATCCTCCGTAACTGGGTGCTCGAACTCCGGAAGCGGCGAGCGAGAATATCTCTGCCCAATCCAAACCTGGGAGATCCAGGGCGTCCAAATCAAATGCCAAACCCATAACAAAACCTCAGGGTGCCACCGTAGTTATTTGAACTGTAGCCTCGGACGATCCGGATGCGTTGCTACCCGTAATCTTGAAATTGCGAACCGTGCCGACTAAATCAAGTGTGGGTCCTGTGATAAAACCGGTATCTGCTGCAAGACTCATGCCGTCTGGTAGGACACCCGATGTGATGGTGTAGTTGTCGGGCGCCCCACCCGAACTGATGGGGGCTGAGAAGTAAATGAATCCCTCAGTAACAGTATCGGGGGTGGGGTATGAGATGTTGGGAACTCCTGGGTTGACGGTGATCGATACCGGAACTGCTGGTGAGGTGCCACCTGGACCAGTAGCCGTAATTTGAAAATCATAGGGTGCTGCAGAGCCAAAGGGAGGAGTTCCGGATATGACTCCTGTGGCGGTGTCAATAGAGATTCCCGAAGGCGGGGTTCCAAATGTTAGGCTGTATGAGGTAATTGGGCTAAAACTGGTAGTTGGGACACCTTGGGGTGCTGAGAGGGCTACGTTCTCTGTTGCATCAATGGGATCGTAATTGAAATTGGGAACTCCTGCATTGACGGTGAAAGAGATGTTGGCGAAATCATTTCCATCACCATTGCTTGCCCTAATTTGGACGGTTGCTGTTGAATATAGGGCGCTTGGGACTCCTGAGATGACCCCAGTAGTGCCATTCAAAGATAATCCGGCAGGAAGTGCTCCATTCCAAACAATATAGGATGAAACAGGACCTCCTGTATTGGTGGGGCTGATGCTAACAACTTGATCTGTTAGTAGGGTCTGAGGGGATGGATACGATGTGACTGGGAGGTTGCCTACTACTTCAATTCTGAAATTGGTTGAACCATTGCCAAGTGGTCCCTCTACAAGGACACCATAGAAGGTATTTGGCCATGTCTCAAAGACAGATCCACTAATCAATCCTGTGGTGGTGTCAAAAGTTAGTGCATCTGGCAATACACCACCACTGATAATTTGGAAAGAGGTAGCATCAGGACCACCCAGTTTGGTCGGCACTGCGTTAATCGTGCTCACATCTTTGGTGAGGACGTATGGTGAACCCGAATATGTGTAGACGGGGGGATTACCCACCACTCCAACATTTACGGAAGTGTTTGTGCTGCCTGCCCCATTGCTGGCCGTAACTGTGTATGTTTGCACAGAATCAGTTACAGTTGGTGTTCCTTCAATTGCCCCATCAGCATTTTGAATGGTGAGGCCGGCGGGGAGTGCTGGTGAGATGATAACGGTATCTGGATCCCCTCCCGATATGACCGGAACGATACTTCCGAATGATCCTAATGTAAACTCTTGATCTCCGCTGGCATAAGTGAGGATCGGCGCAGCCTCTACACCATTGGTGTTGAATGAGTAGATTATGGGAACTGGAAACGTCTCAATTGGCTCCACCAAAGAATTGCCCAAAAAATAGGTAATGTCCCAATTGGTATCAGGAGGGATTTCGATCGGGATGTAGTCAGTAATGATGGGTGAATATGCGGTAGTGATGGGGTATGGGAGTGCCGAACCAGGCATTCCTTCCGCAGGGAGGCCATCTGGGTTGACAAAGTAGGCAGTAGTCTCAACGACGAAATTGATGTAGCCGCGCGGTTGCCAATTGTTACCGGAATTAGGCCAGATACCCGGACTTGATCCGGTATATTGCAGAACTAAGAACTCGTCATTGGCGGTGCAATTACGCTTGGTGATGGTTGCATTGCCAATTCCAGAGATGAAGATGGACTGCGGGCTGTTAGAAAGTTCCTCCAGACGCTTGATCGGTAGCTGGCCGAGATCGCGGACCTGCCATTCAAATCCCTGCCTGCGGATCGCCATGTGTGGTAATGGTGCGAACTGCTACTTGAGTCATCCTCAGGATCTGTTACGCAAGACGGCATCACCGTTGGTATCCAATTCAAGAGTTCCTACTCCTTCAACGAGAGGCTGCAGGATGTCGAAAACGACATTTATGATGGCGCCAGTAATTGGATAGTCCCTCCTGTTGAGGACAACATTGTTTTCCTTATCAAGTGGATTATCAATGAACTCCTGTGGTTGGAGGGGTGAGGAGGGTGAGATGGGCATATCGTCGTTGAAGACCTCGCGATATGCCTCCGATAGGACGCGATTCATCTCCAAGACATGCTCGGTGTATGCGATGGCGAAAGATGATTCCAGATCGTCTGGCCAAGTGTAGTCGTCATCGATAATTATCTTCTTCCAGAATTGGTAGAGTGGACCGTCGTATTGGATTTGAGTCACGGCGTCGGCGAAACGATCCGTTTCAGCGGAATTGTCCTCATCGGCATACATGGCATCCCGGAACTGGGCGAACGCTCCCCTCGTGAGGAACGGGATCTGGATAACGTTCTGCATGAGTCTCAACATGATTTGAACCTCTGGACGGCTGCGCCAGAATGAATCAACACGAATCATCTCTGATTGATCAGCATTCTTATCGTTGCCGATTAAGACACCTTCTCTACCAAACTCCCATGGCCGTGGGAGATTGATCTTCTCAAAATTATCGGATTTACCGAAGGCATACGACCACCAACCAATCAGACGCGTTTCGTGAAGGCCAATAACTGGGTGTTGATAATCATTATCTATCACCCAGGCCGCTTCATCTTTATCGACGATAGAAAATATCGATCGGGGTGATGGTCCCCAGACTTGGCGAGCATCATCAAGTTCAGGATCACCCCAGTATTCCTTCACCATCCAAGGATCGGAGTCATGAGCGTAGCCAGCACACCATTGGCAATAAGTCAATTGCCAAATCTCATCCCAACCAAGTTCCGTGGCCTTATCGTAGATGGTCTGTGGCAAAAGTGCTTCCGACTCGCCACTACGATCATAGACACGTTCCGTATTCAAATCTGAGGGGAAGCGACGTTCTGCCCCCCATGCACGACTGCCCATGGGCTGTAATGGTTGAATCGACTACCTAATTGCTACGGCGGTATGAGAGTCCACAGGAGCGGCAGACGAGGGTCTCGGAATCGACATCACACTGCCGGCGGCAGGGACCACCAACGGATACCCAATCGGACTCAGTGGAGGGGATGCTGGATACCCTCCTCTCCAAGAACCCATTTGAGAGTCTTAATGACCCCCTCAAGGGCTTTTTTGTTGCGAGCGGCTTCGCGCATGGTGTCGCGATCGTTGAGTGCCTTGGCACCGTGGAAGGTGTCTATCCAGCCTTGCTGAACACGTTCTGCTTCATCAAGCATTTTTTCCATATCTGCCCAGGTGCGATCGTAGGATCGTTTGGGCTCTTGGGGTCGGGCGGCGGGGGATGTAATTGGCATAATCCGCACCGGTCGGATTCTCCTACTTAACCGCTATCATCAGCGTTAATTTAGAAACCACTCTCAAGCTCATCAAGGATGCCGTCACCGTCATCGTCGGAGTCGAGATAATTGTCCAAACCATCGTTGTCAGAATCAAATTGACCAGTCATGTCATTGCCGTCGTTGTTTTCAAACCAGTCAGAAAGACCATCATTATCGTCATCGAGATCGGTAGCGTCCCAGATGTTATCGTTATCGTGATCATAACGGTAGGAAGACCAGGCGCCTCCGATTTCATCAACATCCAGAATGTTGTCGTTGTCATCATCAGTATCTACACCGTCGTCCATACCATCGTTATCATGATCACGCATAGCCGAAGATCCATTGTCATAAAGATCCTTGTAGTTGTCAATTCCATCGTTGTCGATGTCAAGATCAAACCGATCCTCGATACCGTCGTTGTCGTGGTCATAGATGTTGGTGTTGTCGTTACCATCACTTACTTCGACGCTATCATCGATACCGTCCCCATCATCGTCGTTATCTTCGGCATCATCAACGCCATCGTTGTCATGATCTTGGGGTGAGTCATCCGTGGTGTCTGGGATGCCATCGTTGTCATCATCGTTGTCGAGATCGTCTGGGATTCCATCGCCATCGTTGTCATTGTCCCCATTCTGATCCTGGTTGTCGAGCTGCTGGCCTTGCTGTTGATCATTTTGCTGACCTTGCTGGCCTTGCTGACCATTCTGAGTCTGGCCTTGTTGTTGCTGATTCTGGCCATTGTTGTTCTGGCCATTCTGTTCTTGTTGTTGTTGGTCGCCTTGTTGCGCGCCCTGTTGGCCACCTTGTTGTTGTTGGCCTTGGCCATTATCTTGTTGCTGGCCTTGTTGACCTTGTTGGCCTTGATTGCCTTGTTGACCTTGCTGGCCAGATTGCTGACCCTGTTGACCTTGCTGTCCCTGCTGACCTTGTTGGCCTTGTTGACCTTGCTGGCCTTGACCTTGTCCTTGACCTTGATTCTGTCCTTGGCCTTGTTGTTGACCTTGACCCTGTCCCTGGCCTTGACCCTGACCTTGACCCTGGCCCTGTCCTTGGCCTTGGCCTTGGCCTTGGCCTTGACCCTGTCCTTGACCCTGTCCTTGACCCTGTCCTTGTCCTTGTCCTTGCCCCTGTCCTTGTCCTTGTCCTTGTCCTTGTCCTTGTCCTTGACCTTGACCTTGACCTTGACCTTGTCCTTGGCCTTGACCTTGTCCTTGTCCTTCGCCACCTGCGTCGGACTCGCCTCCGCCTTCTGTGCCACCATTACCAGAACCTGCATCAGATTCTTGGAAGTCTGGATCGTAGGCGTCTGGAATACCGTCTCCATCGGAGTCGGAGTATTCACCATCGTTAGGATCGTTGGGGAATGAATCGGTGTTATCGGGTTTGCCATCGCCATCTGTGTCGGCGTTGTTAGGGTTGGTTCCTTTGGCATATTCCTGGGCGTTGGTCAGACCATCGCCATCAGGATCCGAGTTTCCATCTCCACCATTGGTGGGATTGAGACCGTTAGCGACCTCCCATCCATCGGGAAGTCCGTCGCCATCGGAATCTGCGTTGTTCATATTGGTTCCAGCATTCTGTTCCTCAGAATTAGTGAGTCCATCGCCATCCCAATCGGCGCCACCATCGGAGGGATCAAGCGGATCCGATCCGTCGGCGTTGGCGAGTGGGGCTCCGATCGCCAGCATAGTAGCGATTAGAAGGGCTCGGATAATGTTCAGGCTGCTGTTAATTTCTTGAATGTGTGTAGTGTTCTCCATTGTGTTCACGTGTTTGTTCATAGGGAACCCGCTGTTCCCTCTACTCAAAAAATGGTTCTTTCTTCTACCTAAAGGTGCGGTGTGGCTGCATCAATCCCTAAGATCAACGGCTTCGTCGATATACTGGGGTATCAATCCAGCATGTCGCCACTTCTTGTATGCCCAACGGAAGGCAGGATCGAGAACAAATATACGTCCTGTATCGCCTCGTGAACGATGGATACGACCAATCATCTGCAACCAAGTGCGGGCGGTTTCGGCCTCATACCAAGCATCACCATAGGTCTCGGGGTGACGGGTGCGTAGAATACGAACTCGCATGTCGGCCAAAGATGGATATGGAATCTTGGCAACTACCAACCAATGCACGGAACGATCTGGGTCTTTATCTGTGGGTATGGGGTCAAATCCTTCGTTGGTGTAGGTGCTCATGAGAATCTTGTTGCTGGCACCATCTCGAAATCGATCGATGAAAGCGTATCGATCCGAACCCATATCGGCAGAATCTCTGATTAGGCGACTGGATACTGAGGAATAACGACGACGGATAGCTTCGTTAAGACCGTCAGAGATAGCATTACTGAATGGTAGAATCAATCCCTTGCTATCTGGATACATCCTGGTGGCTATGCCGTGAATGATCTTGGCATGAGCCAGGAAGTCATCGGGTTGCCTACCCTCTCCACGCTTATACGACATGGTGCCACCGCGAACGGCGACTACGGGTCGATTGGCAATAGGGAAGTCAGAGTAGTCAAAACGAACGTAGGTGGTGGAGTTGGGGTCAAGACCCAATTCCTTGACAAGTCCTTCTACGTGACCTACGGTAGCGGACATGTAGAGTCGGATACGAGATCTGGACTCTAAGGTGGCACGAGCATACTCCCCAATCAAGATGGGCTTGAGGCTAATCCAACGTATACCGTCCTCACGAGTGCCAGCCTCCCAGTAATAGTTAGGATCAGTAGCCACTTCACCATTGGGAGCTGCGATGCGATCAAGGAATGTTCGAATAGATGCTACCTGTGTCTCAACCCTGGCACGTGCACTGGGTTCGTAGGCATCCCTATCCATAAGTGTGCGAACCCGTGATAGTAGACGCTGGAGCCATGAAACAATACGACCCGAATCAAGTTCCCAAGCGGCGGGATCATCAAGATGGTGGTCAGGATCAAAATCAGCCAAATCTGCAGGCAGGTCATAGAGATTAGGATCGTCGTCAGAAACGTTCTCGCCAAACAAGGTCTGCTGGCCGCTGCTATTGGATGACTTCTTCTTGCGTGCGCCCATGAAAGACTGCACCGAGACATCAATCATGCGAGCCACACTACGAGTGGTGATGTCTATGGTGAGGTTGCGTAGGACGGCCTGTGGAAGGCGGTCACACTCATCGTAGACTGCCAAGGGACGCTTAGTGAATTGAGGGTAGCGGAAGTAATAGTCGTTGGTAGTGATCACCGAAGCGGAATTGCTGGCGATAAATCGATCCCGATAGTATGGGCACATGCGAGTAGAACCGAGAAGGGAACCGATGCTATCCCAGTGATCACCGATGTCAACCCATCGACCGACAGTAGGACAACGGTGCAGAATCTCCTCAGAACCGCAATCAGGACAAGCCCAGTCGTTTAACTCGGCTGGGACTTTAGAAAAAGAACAGGGGAACCCACGATCGCCGTCTTTGGTCGACACCCTCACCGTTCGGCAGGGTGCCTTGTCGGCGGTCAATACCGGACGCCTACGGAGTCCGAGGAATGGGTCGGGATCCCCGTCCTGATCTGCCTGCACCGCACGTTCACGAGCCAGAGCCTCAGCAACCTCAGCAGTAGAACGCGATACCTCAGAGGGTTCGATCTCTAAATGGCAAGCGTAATTGCGACGACCGGCAATGCGATGCACCACAGGTAGGCTACGAGAATACTGGTCGCCAAGAGCGACCTTATCGACAGTATAGTATGTGGGTGATGCTGAAACCAACTTAGAGAGAGCGTGTCCGATAACAGACTTGCCACCACCGGTTGGCATCTGGAGGAATATGTCGGTAGCACCACCCTCAATGGCTTGGATAATGTTGCTTAGGGCTTGCACCTGTTGGGGTCTCGGGCTAAACCCATCGTCCCCGCCGGTGCCTGGGAACACCGATCGGATGCGTTGTTCGTGAGGTAGTGGTGGATCATCGGCATGAGGTCGGGATGCGATAATGATGGTGCTAACGCCACCGTCACTGGGGCTCTTGGAAGCGGGGGAGGGGGTGCGGGGGAGGGGGAGGTCTGAGGTGGCACCAAGTGTGGTTGAGGCAGAACCCGGATCGCGCAGATCGGAGGATACTTCTGGACCGGCATCGGCAACAGGGGGCTTCCAGCGGCGACCATTGAGGGATAACACGATGGCTGAGGCTGACACTAATGGTGCAGCCCTATCCAGAAGAGATTCAAGAGTATTGGAGTCATGGACGACACGAACATAAGCTGTGCCAGATGAATTACGGCTGATGCGGAAAGGGGGCTCGTGAGAACCCAAAAGATGATTGGTGAAAATCTCGGTCTCGTCTGGCAATGGGGCGGTGCCCTCGGGACGAACCACCTTGACAAGTGTCGGATTCATGTTCGAGCATGCGACGACCACCGTTATGAGGTTGTTGTCACAGACTGTGAGCCAAACGGTGAGCAGCGCGATTGTCCGATGGATAATGGAGTCCAACGCTAACCCTGGCTCGAGCGATTCTATCGGCGATGCGGTAGAATGCAAACGAATGAGTGGGGTATCGTCGCGAGAGGTGTCTGGCGAGGAGGTATGACTGGAAGGCATGACCCGCTGGATAAGCAGGTGTATTGGCGGTCTCCGAGGGTTCTGGCATGATGGCCGGATTGACTTGGGCGGGTCGGGGTCGGTTGTAGAACTCCTTGTGAGCTATGATCATGGGGACGGAATCCTGGATGACGTTCTCCAGATCCTCGGGATCGTAGGCGAGATTTTTGCGATCGAGATACTGGGTAAAGCCAGCACGGGGGGATTCATCGGTGAGTCGGAAGAACTCCAGATCGGGTCTCGACATGGCGCTGACGACGCGACGTGACTCCCTTAGCGAATCGGGGTAGTGTTCCGGACGGTGGGAGCGATCCGGGTAGTATCCTCCCTGCATGTGTGGTGTTGCCACGGACGACTATCTCAATCTGATGTCAGATACCGACTTGGGCGATGACCAGGCTCTGGCGGAAGGCGCAAACCAGATACCAATGCTGGTCGTCCCAATTGATGATCCTGGCTTCGGGAGCCCAAGCGTGGTAACTGCCACATCCGCAGAGGAATAAATTGCGATCGTCAAGAACTCCCTTGGGCGGGGTCATACAATCGCTCCAAACCTCTGCCATAACTAAATCCACTCATCAACAAAATCATCGGTGAACGTGGGTTCGTCGCTATCAATGGGCATACGAACCGTGGGTTCTGGGAGTGCAAGTGGGGGTGGGATCTCAGAATCGTCGACCCGACTGATGACTATCTCATAATGACGGCCATCGATCCAGGCATCCATGATGCAATCTGCGCCGGGTCCGAAGACTACATCGGGATCGTCTCCGACTAGTTCGGGCATCTGTGCCATAATCTCATCGACATCTTGGCTGAATCGCTGGAACTCGTTAATGAACCACTTATTGGCTCGCTCAACCCAGTTTTCGTCATTGCCATCACGATCGAAGGCTCCAAAGACCTCATCAAGGATACGGTAGAACTCTTCTACGGCTTTATCGTCGTCCGGTTTATCGTCAGATTCCTTCATAATATCACCTGGTTTTTTCGACTACCTCAAGGCAACTCATGGGGTTTTGCATGATCAGGGGAATCGGGGTGTCTAAACGGACCTCCTTGGTGATTCTCAAAACAACGTGGGTGATACCGAGTTGAACCCCTTGAGATAGTGGGTTGTCCGACCAATATGACTTGGTTGCAGATAGGGCACCGGGAACTAAGCATGTCTGGCATCATAAAGACCCCCATACAAACATAACAATGACCATCATGGCGATTAGAGCAATAACGAAAACTGACCCCCAAAGGGTTTCCCGTAATGTGGGTTCATAGTCATCTCCCCAATCGACCATGGTATCAGGCTCCGAGGAATGTTGACACGATAATGCCTATGACTATGATGGTGGCAATAATGAAGGTTAGAGCCTTCTTGACGTCATTCTTAGTGAAACTCTCGGCGTCATAGAGTTCCCATGGTGTGCTTGGCATAGTATGGGATAGTAGGTGCACCTATTTCAAACTCAATCACTGGCGAGAGCGAGTGGAGGTTGGTTGGCGACGAAAAATGCTGACAATTCTTCAAGTGCATCAAGCCTCTGATCGGCAAACCATTCTCCATAAACTTCTCGAACTCCGGGGAGTTCATCAAGAGCAATATCCGTTAGGGATGCGCCAATGGCAAACATGGGTGGAGATGGTTTCATAGACTTCAGTGCCAAAAATCCTTGGAGTTGATCTTTAGCAGACTCCAGATCGACCGGATCAGTTTCAGAATCTTCCTCTAAGTATCGGATAGTATCCTGGATCATGGGAATATAGTAGTCATCGATAACCTGTGGTAATACCATCCACATCTGGAGGAATCCCAGTAGGCGCTCAGCTGAATCTGTATTTTCTAAGTCCGACGATCCAAATGTGAGGATAACTACATCGTTGGCATCGATGTTGCCTGCAATGCCAGGTAGGGCATCAATGAGATACTCATCGGTAGAATCGCTGAGGTATGGTTGAGGGTTCAGCGCCATGATGAGATATAGCCGTCCCGACTACCTAATCGTAACTCATCCGTAGGTGCCCAACTCGGGTTTCCACTTTAGGGTCTGAACCGAGTATCCTGTGGTGAGGCCATAATCCGTTTCCCAATTCATCTCGCTGCACTCATCCGATGAAATTACTCCTGATGTTTCCAACTTGTCGAAGTTCCAACCAACATATCCATCGTGGCGGGTGATAAACTCCTCAATGTTGTAGCCAGGCGGAAGGGCGTTACCTGTCCAATCTGCGAACTGATCGATATTTTTTTTCTCACTATCCCATAACTTATCCACGTATTCCTTGGCCGAATCTTCAGTTATGAAAACGCGTTGGTGGAGGTAACTGTCGCGATCGCTATTCCACTTTTCGACCTGCACCATGTAGACCTCACCCTGTGTCATCATGTCACGATTGATGATGAATGGTCGACTGGTCAAGGATCTCACCTCCGATTCATAACATTGGCCAATGTCATGAACCCTCCCTTCCCATAATAGGGTGAGATGGTGGTTCGCATTGACTTTCGCACCCCAACCTCAGCTGGACCCCGCCAATTATACTGAGGAGCAGTATACTCCTCTTCTCTGATCCATACTGACCAGTAAAGGGGACCCTCGGAGGCATTGGTTGTATCCCACTTGGGTCTGTTGTATGTCTGTTGATTACCTTGCCAATCCGTATAGACCTTGAAATTGTCCTCAACGTCTTCGTAGATCTGCTCGCCACGGAAGAATGTCCTTGGAGCCTCAAACCTCTGACTATGGAACCGGCCATCGGGTGTGGCGGTGGTGATCTCCATGAAGAACTCCATGTATCGCATCTTAAGCAACCTCTGGATGGTCTCCGCATCAACGCATTCGCTACCGAATGCCAATCTATCCGAATCCCATGCCAATGGCGGATCGGGGTTGGACTTGGTTTTTTTGAACAGACGAGTCTGGAGCTTATGCTCTTTCTTTAGGTGTTCCTCTGCCTCGGTGGCGGTGGTGTTGGCATCCCAATTAGGTAGTTTCATCAACGACAACCTCCGCAAGTGGCCACGATGTCATACTGGTGAGATTTAAGATCCTGCCAGGAGAAGTCGACAGGGGAGCGATCGGTTAGACGTTCGGGTGCAAACG
>WLWG01002589.1_pt1 | contig 13575 bp, 10 predicted proteins | sample 6712871 | NCBI WGS metagenome assembly WLWG01 (sample SAMN12718693, study PRJNA515312) | sponge metagenome | isolation source: marine sponge | host: Mycale hentscheli | place: New Zealand: South Island, Marlborough, Capsize Point | collected 2003-05-01 | reverse complement strand
GAAATAGATCCTGCTCACCATATCAGTCTAACCATTCATTAAAAGGTAGAGCGCTTTTCGACAATGCCTGCGCTCTCAAGACACTTTACAGGACCAGACACTAAGGGATAACTCTTATTAAGGCCCCTGTCTAAAAAAGTGCTAGGTAGGTACATACTATCTAAATGGGGGGAGATAATACCTTTAAGGCTTCCTAGCAAAGCCTAACAATTACAAGCTTGGTTTAGCTGGAGCTTTGGCTTCAGAAGTTCCTTCTGTTACCCAAGCTGGAGTGTCGTCTGCTTGTTTAGGCGACATTTTTTCCAACGGCTTAAAACCCTTGATATTGTTTTTATCGTCGGGATAGTCAGGATTTTTACTTTTCTCAATGCCAAAAGTACAAATCACTTTGTTACCAACCAGTTCGCCGCCATTAGCGGGTGGGTTGTCTTTTCTGCCTAACGCTTTGACCAAGCCAGAGAATTTCCTAGAGGCTATCTCTCTAACCATTTCTTGCTTTTCAGCGTCGCTATTTTTGTACCAAAGGTTTAGATTGTCTCTAGCAATCCAGCCTTTGTATTTTTCACCACATACTTTGACTTCTAACGCAAGATAGTCGTTGCCATTGCTAGAAGTAGTCTTCTCGCATTTGCTTATCTCTGTTAAATAGTCCCCTTCTGGAATAGTGGATTCACCACTACCACCAGATTCAAAATCAAACTTGACGTCTGCAAAATCGCTCATTATTTTTCTCCTTTTGAAAATCCAAGTTTATTAATAATATATGTCAAGTTAGGCTCTTCAAAAGAATCTAGCTTGCCACTCCTATCCTTGGCGATGTAATTATCCCCAAGAACTGTTTGCAACCAACGATTGGTTACTTTTTTCCCTTCATCATTTTCTTCGGTGAAAGTCCTAAGACATAACACTTCATCAAAGAAGTAAGGAATTTGGGTAGGTAGTTTAGCGCCAACCATCATTGGTTGATAATGAAACATACCTGTTGCTTCGTCTCGAAGCTTGTCTTCTTTAGCAACAAAAATAACGTGCATTTTAAGATCTCTAAATCTTCGCATCGTTCTTGTCATTACTGTAATTACCTCTCCATAAGCCTGTCGAGGATCTTTAGACCTTGCTTTTTCTTGTGCTAGTAAAAGTTCAGACATCTCAGTTACGCTATCTAAACAGATAGTATCGTAGTCAAGTTTGCCATTCTCTAGCATTTCAGCAATCTCTTCAATTTCTGAGGCTTCTTTAACTTCAATAGCGGTAACATTGGCCGCGTCTTTAATAGACAACAAACCAGCTTCCATACTAATAATTAAAGTTTTTCCAGGTGAGGTTGCAAGTGAAGTTGTTTTACCAGCTCCAGCTGCACCATACATTAAAATCTTGGCGCCTTGGCTTTCAACCAAATCGCTAGGACTTTTTATTCTGCTTAAAATGTCAGACATTTATCTTCTCCGTTTTATTTAAAAATACTATTTTAATTTATTTTAATATGAATTACAATGTGTGAACATTAATTTTTTAACGGAATGTAAAATGAGAGAAGTAGACCGAAATCAATGGAAGGTAAACTACCTATGGCGGTTAAAAAGTCTTACCGAAGAAGAGCTTAAATCATTTAAGAAGAAAAATCTAGAACCACAATATAAGGAGAGAGAAGTGCAAAGAATAACTTTAAAGAAGTATATAGAATTTATTGGCACGGAGCCAGCTGCGGAGCTGTTTGATTGTTCAGCAGCGTCAACTAAAGCATGGAGGTATGGTCTTAGACAACCCTCTATTAAACAGGCAAAAAAAATTATTAAAGCTTCTGGCGGTAAGTTAGATTTTGAATCCATTTTTGGTCCTATTGAAGAAACAAGTGAAAGTTAAGAGTGTTCAATTTACAAGTAACAGCGCAAGACTCTGCGTTGGACTTAGCTCTGGCTTATGCAGAATATGGGATAAGTGTAGTACCTCTCCATAGGCATAATAAAGTTCCGCCCAAAGAATTAGGGGGGTGGCAAAAATTCCAAGAGCGACAGCCAACGACGGAAGAAATAGAGAAATGGTTTAAGGGGCGAGATGATTTAGTCGTCGCTTTAGTCTGTGGCAAGTTTATTGTTATAGATGCAGATACACCCGAAGCGGTAAATTGGTGTGAGGCCAACTTACCAGTAACACCTTTTAAAGTAGCGACAGGAAAGGGGGTTCATTATTATTACAACAATCCAGAAAATTTTACCACTTGGGTAGCTAAGCGAACTGAGGGCTATGACCCAGCTAAGCTAATTGATATTAGAGGAGTTGGCGGTTTAATTGTTGCTCCTCATAACATTCATGCAACAGGCGCTATCTATACTCCTACAAGAATTGATGATTGGGATCTAAACGATGTTGATGATTTACCAAACCTAACTCAAGAATTATGGGTGAAGATAACTGGAGTTGAGAAACTTAACGGTAAACCAATCTCCACACCTTTGTCTATTCAAGGCGTTTCTGAGGGTGGCCGTAACGATCAAGCCGCAAGATTAGCAGGTTATTTAATAGCTAAAGGTCTTAATACGGACTTTACAGAGTTCTTTGTTCAGTCTTGGAACGAGCAAAACACTCCGCCTTTATCAGCAAGTGAGATATCAACAACGGTTAATTCGGTTCAGAAAACTCATGACAGAAAAAACCAACAGGCGCCTGCTTATATATCAACAACCAAAACAGTAAAAGAACCAGCCAATCTTTATTCGCCTCCTGGCGTGTTAAAAGACATTTACGAATATTCAGAAAAAATAGCGCACATATCTCAGCCAGCAATTAGCATGCAAGCAGCTTTGTCTTTAGGCTCGGTAGCTTTGGGCAGAATGTATAGAACCAATATGAATAACTTTTCATCTTTATTTTTTATGTGTATTGCTAAGTCTGGCCAAGGCAAAGAAAATGTTAAGACAGTCGTTGAAACTATTTTGGATCATGCTGAATATAGCGACCTTATGGCTGGAGACGGCTACACTTCAAGTGGGGCTATCTACAGTTTATTAAGATATAAGCCAACTCATATAACCGTAATGGATGAGTTTGGTAAAAGATTGGAAAGTATATCTAAGTCATCTAACTCTAACAAAGAAGATGCGTTACAGATACTTATGGAGACTTGGGGAAGATGTCATGGTGTTTTAAGACCAGATAACTATTCAATGATGACGCTAACTAACAAACAACAAAAAGAAGTATTAGATAGATCAACGATTAAGCCTGCAATTACTTTGGTCGGTATGAGTGTGCCTAAAAACTTTTATGGCGCGTTATCAACAGGTCGTATTGTTGACGGATTCCTTAATAGGTTTATTGTTGTTGAATCACATGTGCCAAGAACTGTTGGCAAAATGGTGGCTTTTGTTGAGCCGCCTCAATCAACCTACGACTGGGTTTCGCATGTTAGACAAGTTGACAATGAAATGGAGCAAATATCTAGAGACAACGCTGAAATGGATTTTAAACAAAGGGTTGTAAAGTTTGACGATGATTCTAATGCTTTGTTAGACAGTTTAGCCTACAGACTTGTTGAGCAACAGAATGCTTTGGAGAAAGAAGGCTTAGAAGTTTTACTATCTAGAACCAGGGAGAAAGCAATGCGTTTAGCTTTAATCGGGGCTTTGGCGGATGATAGAAGAGCTAAAGTTATTAAAGGAGATATAACTCAATGGGCAATAGATTATGTTTATTACTACGATCAACTGCTAATAGAAAACTGTAAAGACAAAGTTGCAGGTTCTGAAATGGAAGGGCGTATTAAACAAATACTTAGCTTTATTAGATCGCAAGGAGATTGGGGTATAAGTAAGCGTGATATTGATCGACGTGAAATATTCAGATCAATGAAGTCATACGAAGTAAAAGAAATTATAGAAAGATTAAAAAACTCAGGGGAGATACAAGAAAAAGATTTAAGAGCAAAAGGAACTGGACGACCAACTAAACGTATTGTTGCAATTGATCCAGAATTTTTTAATGAAGATTGATAAGCCAGCTCTAAGAGAAAGTCTAAGCGATGTAGCCGTTGGTTTTGTAATAGCTCTGCCTTTGTCTTTTTTTGTTCTTAACATGTGTAACTATTTTAATGTTAGCTTGTTAACCACATCTATTATTCAAACAACAGTATTCACACTCGTTGCAATTGTTCGCAAATATTGTGTGCGTATTGTATTTAAAAAAGGAGAGATCAATGGATAAACCAAAACCAAAAATGGAAAACATCAACGACCAAAAACGCGAAGAGCGTGTCGCTGGTTTTATTGAAGGTCTTTGGAATGTTAGATGCCATAAACTACCAGTTAGTTATGGCCTGGATTATTGGTGCGAATCAAAAGAAGTTTCTTTTTGGCTGGAAGTAAAATGCAGAACTTTTGGCATTAAAAAGTATGACACTTTATTACTTTCGGCCAGTAAATTAAGAATGGGATCAGCTTTATCTTTAGCAACCAATCAACCATTTGTAATTGTGTATGCAATGACGGACAGCGTTTATAGTCATACCTGGAAAAGGGATCACATATACGATGTAAGATTTGGTACAATTGCAGAACCTATTTATGAAGAAGATTCAGAACCTTACATTCATTTTAGTAAAGATGAGTTAGAGTGCTTATCTCCTCATCCTTTAGGTTTTGACAGAGAAGAAATGGGATTAGTAAAAAATTATAAAAAGGAAAAATAATGAAAGACCCAGTAAAAAAATCACGCGATTATAAAGGGTGGTTTTGGGATCATGTAAATAAAAGAATGTACCGCTGGCATGAGCTAGAGTTACTAATGAAAGAAAGAACTTTAAAGGAGAAGAACAATGCCGATCAACTCAAGAACCAAGGGAGCGACGTTTGAAAGAGACGTTGCTAAAATATTAAACGAGTTTTTTGAATCTGAAGGTATTGACTACGTTTGTAAGCGTAACCTAGACCAATATCAATCTAAAAATCTTTGCGATATAAATATTCCTCATCACGCCGTAGAGTGCAAGTTTTATAAAGAAGGAGACTGGTATCAACAGGGGTGGTGGGATCAAGTATGCAAAGCGACAGATGGCCGTATCCCTGTTTTAATTTTTAAATACAATCGTAAACCTATTCGGGTGTGTATACCTTTGTATGCAATTAATCCTGAGTGGGATGAAGATAACGATAAGGTAACAGTTATGCCAATTGAAGAATGGTTAGAAGTGTTAAGAAATAACTGGGATCTTTATTTAATTAAGGGTTAGCCAAATCTTTTTCTAGCAATGTCCATATTAGCTGGATTGTTGCCTATAAGACTTTGACTCATTATTCCAGATGAGGGTGGGTTTATGGGCTGGACTTTTGGCAAATCTATCGAAGCATTTAAGTTTCTTTGTTTGAATTGTTGGCTAGCGCTATCTGATATATTAGAGATAGTTGAGAGAATATCGTCAAATACTCCTTCAGCTTCTTGTCCTGTTTCTGTTTGTCTTGCTTCATCTAAGCCAGACTGTGCTTGCGCCTTGGTTTGCTCAATTCCTTTTGACGTTTGTAAGGAAATTTCTCTAACGCCGCTAAGTCTTGCAAATCTTTCTGTAAATCTAAAAACTTCTCCAATTGAATTTTTGTCTGTTTTTGCTAACAAACTTACAATTCTAGGGTTTGAAAACAAAGCTTTATAAAAACCCATTGCCGCAATCGTTGGCCAGAGAGCAACATTAAATGCGTTAATAGCTAAAGCGCCAGCAATCAAAGTACCTGCACCGCCACCAGAATCTGCTGATACATTTGATCTTAAAAGTCTTGTGTAGTTTCTTAAACCTTGGGTAACATCTTTGCCAAACATTGCTTCCAATGTTTCTGTATCATACATTTTCAAGGCTCTTTCTAAATTGCCTGGTTTGAAAACGTCATTTAATTTTGTCGTGCCTGTTTGAACTGTATCTTTTAATATTTGTTCTAAAGCTTGTTCTTGTATTTCTATAAAGGCATCATCGCTAACCAGTTCTTTAACTCTTAATATGTCTGCTGAAGATTTTGGTCTAAAAACTATTTTTGCAATTTCTTCTGGAGATGCTGTTTCAATTCTTGCAAACATGTTTGTAGCCTTCATAGATTCTTGTTGAGCGCTGTTTGCTGCTTTAGCTTTAATGGCATCTAAAAATTTCATAACTCCTACACCCACGCCATCAGGACTCATGCTTTCTATATTTTTTACTTTTCCGCTAATTTGTCCTGCAAGTACAGATAGTTCATCTGCGGTTAAATTAGGTTTTAACTTAACAAAATCTTCCATTGTTCTGAAAAATTCTGTAGATCTATTTCCCAATAATGGAGCAAGCCTTTCTTTGTTTTTTAAAATTTTATTAGCGAATACCGCTGGATTAAGACGCCCAGTAAGAGGATCTTGAATTGAATCTTGCGCTGTTTCTCTAATATATTTTCTTAAAAAAGAATACAGAATTGGACCTCGTTCATTTTCTGGAATTGCTTGAACCAATCTTTTCATATCTCCAACATCAACATCTTTTTGAAAAATTAATTTATAAATATCATCAGGAGCAACTCTTTCGCTGTTCATTATTTTTTGCGTAAGAGCTTTGTCAAAAGGTTTATGCCGTTGGTAATAAGATAGATTAGCTTCTGAAAGTTTTGTTTTTATTGTTTTTAAATCTTTTATCTGTTGGTCAGTTAGATTTTTTCCAGTCAATTTTCCATCTTTTATTCTTCTGGCGGATGTTAAAAGTTTATCTGGTAAGTTTGTTATTTTTTCATCAAGCAAATCCATAACTGAATTTGGAACATTGTTTTTAAACTTTCCGCCAGACATACCCAAAACAAGAGTCTTTCCTTTTAGCTGACTTCTTATATTTATAAGTTGAGTCAGGCTAAGCCCTCCTCTTTCTTCTAATTGATCCCTAATATTTAAAATTAATTTTCCAACAGGGCCATCGACTTCAAAAATTCCTGCGTTATCTTCTATAACCTCATCTATATATCTAACAATGTCATCTGTTTCAATTCTAAACTCTGGATCTATTTTTTTTATTCTTTGAAAAATGTCATCGTACGTTACTTTAAAATCGGCTTGCATTGTTTTATAAGCGTTTGCAACAGTTTGTTGTATGTTGTCTCCAAGCGCTTCTTTTCCCATTAAAGAGGCGTTGCTAAATCCCCCGCTCTCTTCAGCCAGATCAATCATAATTTCGTCAATTTGTTTTGTTATGGCTTCGTCTGCTTCTTTTAATTCAATTTTTTTAGCTTTAACCTCTGCAATTGTTTTAGAATCAGCGCCATCAAACTTTGACAAACTATTTAATTTAGCTCGTTTATCGGCAACCAATCTTTTAAGTTTGTTTAACTCAGATAAATTGTAGTTAATAATAGATGCTTCTCTGCCTTTTTTCCCAAAGATAGTTTCTCCAGCGGCTTGCATTCTTCCTGGGATAGCTCTTGCCATTGCGTTTTGACTTGGTACGGCCCCAACGGCGTAACGCTCTACCTTGCCTTCTTTAAATGCTTTTTTTATTTCTTTTTCTGTTGCTTGTCTACCGAGGCTATCATCAAGTTTTAATACGTCATCAAGACTGTATCTATTTGTTTGAATCCAAATATCTCTAATTGTTTCTGTTGGGGCCTTTCTTCCTAAGACTGCTCCAAAAGCTTTGCCAACAAATTCACCAAGACCTTGACCTGCAAACCCAACACCAAATTCAAACTTTAATAAGTCTGCGGTTTCGCCTACATCTTTTTCTCTAAATTCTTGAAACTCATCCAAGGCTTCTTCTGCTCCTTTACCACCAGCTGCTCCCAAGCCACTTGCAATAGCGTTTCTTAACATAGGTGTTTTAAAAAAAGAACTTAGACCTTTTATTACTCTGCCCTGGGGTGTTAACGCTGCTATAGCTCCAAAAATAGGTCCAATAGCTCCTGCAAAATCTGCGTAATCTCCAGCAGAGCCAAATTTATTTTCTTCTATAACAACACTTTTTTGCATGGGTTTTTCCCAATCAAGCAATCCTCTGTCAATTAGAACTTGTTGGCCTTCTGGGGTAATGGCTAAATCGCCTTTGGTTGTATAGTTAAAACCATCATCTCCCACTCCCGAAGCTGACCTAAGAACATTTTCTTTTTCTTCTTTTGTTTCCTGTCTTGCAAGTAACGCTCTTAAACCTGGAACATTAATCCCTGTTTCGTAATCAAAATATTGTTTATCAAAGATGGGAGAAGCTTCACGTTTCATTATTTCTGTTTTTAAAATAGCTTCAGCCTCTTGAACAGAATTGGCTTGAATGGGTACAGTTAAATCATCTGTTAGTTGAAACTTGTAAGTTGGCACTAGCCACCTCCAAATACGTTTTTACCTCTATAATCTACAGTAATAACAGCTCCCTGAATAGGATCCATTGTAGAAAAATCAGATGGGTTAGCATTTAGTATTTGATTTACCATAGCTTGATATGGTGCAATTGTTCTAATTCCAGTTGCTCCGTAAGCGTTATCGCTTATTATTCCGTAGTTTGTTCTGATAGCTCTTTGTTTGTCTGCGTTGCTGTCCATCAAACTTCTTCTAGCTCCTTTTAATTTTTTAAGGATTTCTGATGGATCATCTGTTAGAGTTAATTCTCCAAAAACTCTATCAACAATTTCTCTGTCTAGGTTGGAAATAGTTCTGCCTGACTCGTTTAATATATCTCGAATGCTTCTTTGTTTTACTTGTTCAATATAATTTTGAATTTTTGTTGCATCTGAAACTTCGCCGTCTATATTAAAAAATGCTTTTCCTTGATCTGCAAATCTTGATATTCTTCCTTGCAATCCAGTAACTGCAACACCTCTGTCAACAGCTTCTTCAAAAAGAGCAATAGCATCATTCATAATTCCAATTGACGCTCTGCTTCCCTCAAAGTCTTTAATATTTGTGCTCATTTCGGTAGTCATTTTATTAAGACTTACAAGATCAGATGGCTTTAATGTTCCTTCTGCTCCTGATTTTATTCTTTCTAATTCAGCTTCTCTGTCTGCTGCTAAAGCTTCTTGTTCTCTTAAATCTCTTTCTTGAGATCCCAGGGCTGTACCAGCTACTAAGCCTGAAGCAACATCATCTGCTCCAGATAGTCCAAGTCCTAAGTTTCTAATAAAGTTTACGAATTTTGGATCGGAGAAAAATGAACCTTCATTCATTTGAACCCTTTCTTGTTCTTCTCTTTCGGCTTGACCAATATCGCTTACATCTGGAATGTCGGCGTCTAGTTTATCCATTACGTTTGGATCAAAGAAATTTATTTTATCTGGATCTGCATCTTCGGTTGTTGTTGGAAGATTTTCAACTCTTAAAATTTCATCAGTAGTTAAAGTTTCGTAATCTGCTTTGGTTATTTCTTCTCCGTCTAAAGTTCCTACAATTTTATCTTTGTCTTCAACTACGTCTTTTTCTTTTTTTGTTTGACTAGAAACTGAATCTATATCTTCTTGTAAGTCGCCTGCAACAGCGGGCGGAACATACTTTGCTCCAGGTATTTGCAAGAGTCTTGTTAGTGCAAGCTCCTCTCTAGAAATTGATAGGTCTGGAACAAAATCTAATGCTGCTTGTTTTCCTTTTGCTCCTCCAGTTAATTCACCATATAAACCAGCTATTCCTCTAATTGGAGATTCTAATAAACTTCCAGCGCCTCTAACTACATCTTGAGCTGCGGAACCAAAATCTTCAGGACTTGTAAATGTGCCTCTTCTTTCTTGAAAAGATTGACCTCCACTTGCCCTTTCGCTGGCTCTAAATGGCTCGTCTGTTTTAACAAAATTTTCTAAAGCAGCCTCAACATCTGGACTAAATTCAAAGTTTTTATTGTTAATAATCGGATACAAAGTCATTCCGTCTAAAGTTCTATTTTCTACCATTTCAAGAAAATTAGGTGGTAATTGATATTCGCTGTTTGTTGACTTGTCTCTTATTGTTAAAGTTTTTCCAGATACAGTTCCTCCAGAAGAAACTTGTACAGATTCAATTTCACTTTCTGACGGAAGCTCAGATGGCTCACCCATTTTTTCAACAGCTTGTAAATTTGCAAGCTCTTCTTCAATACTTGAATCAACAGTATTTGATGGTAATTGAGATCTTAAAGATTCAATTTCTCTATCTAACGCTTGCAATTCAGGAACGTCTCCTGAAGGAAATCCAAGCTCTGCTAAAATTCTATTTTTTTCTTCTATTAAATTTTGTATTTTTGCATTTACAATGTCGTTAGAAAGACTTGGATCAACATTGGTTGGACGTTCGGGTCTATCAACACCCATGTAATTTCCTTCAAATATTGCTCCAGGATGAACCAAAAAACTTCTTCGAGCCACTGTGTTTGGAAAACCTGGCATATTTGGCATATCTGGAGGATTCATTTGACCAGGCTGTAAACTTCCAGTTGGAGAACCAGTTACAATTGTTTCAAAAATTGATGGGTCTTGACCTAAACTTAAATTAGGAACTGGGCTGTTAGGCCCTGGAACTCCAGGATTTACAACTCCACCTTGTATTCTAGCTATTTCTTCAATTAATCCGTAGGGAGCTTCTGGAAGAGCAGCTTTTATTTCAGCTGGATTATATCCTTGAGAAACGTAATAACCGATAAGCGCTGGAGAGAAACTTTTGTTAGCAACATCTCCGTTAGCAAACATTTTTCTTTGTAATACATTCATTATATTAATTACCCTCTTGGCGTGTAATTTATTTGCCCAGGTTTGTAAGGGTTAGGAGCAAATGGGTCGTAAGGGTTTGGCATGCTGCCACCTATATTAATAGGAGGGGGCGTTACCCCATACGTGCTTCCGTAACTTCCTTGGTTGAATGAGTTCTGTATAGCGCTTTGATTAAAACCTGGATTTACTTGCGGTTGATAGTTAAAAACTGGTCCAGTAGCTTGATTCTGAGGAGGTGTGTACCCAGGTATGGGAGGCAAGTAAGAGCCTTGATTAAATGCTGCTGATGTATCTATCTGTCCAGTTGATGCTGGCGGGGCAAATACACCTCCACTTAGAATTTGATTTTGACCAGCTTCGGTTGATGGGTCATATTGATTGAATGTTTCTGGTCCGTAAGATTGTCCTCCAGGCATCAACGTATAATCTTGCGCAGGTTGTGGTTGTTGTGGTTGTTGTGGTTGTGAGCCTTGGCTTTGGCCTTGACCTTGCCCTTGAGGCTGTCCTTGGTTGCCACCCTGGAATTGACTGTAAGTATTAAAAGCTGCTGCCAAACCTTCTCTCATCGGATCTCTAGGCATGCCATATTGTTTATTAATCATTGTTTGACTGCCTCGATACTGAGGAGCAAAACCTTGAATAAACTGAGCGGCTTTTAAAGGAGCATCTCTTGTTGCTTGTTGTTGATTATATAAATTGTCAAGTCTTGCTTGTTCTAGGCTTCTTTCAGTTGCTCCAAGAGACGTTAAGGTTCCAATATCTTCTTCTCTCAATCTTTGCTGAGTTGCGCCTAAAGCACCTAAATCTGAACCGTACCCTGCTAATTGAGATCCAATACCCGCGATACCAGTACCTACGCCTGATATATCCCCAGCTAGCTGTCTAGCAGCCGACGATCTATTTTGACCTAACCCAAGCAAGTCTTGAGCATATTGTCTTTGAGCGTCAGATCCTTGTTTGCCAAATCCAGCCTCTAGCTGAGAACCTCTTTGAGCCGCTGATCTTCGGTTTTCTAATTCTTGCAAAGCTCTGTCTTGAGCAGTATTAAATCCGCCAGATCTAATTTTGCTTAATACGTCGCCTAGACCTCGGCCTAAAGATTCTTGTCTTTCTTGCGCTGTTAATCTAGCCCTTGAGCCAAACGCTGATTCGCCACCTCGAGAAATATCGGATGCCCTTTGTTTGATGTCCTGCATTTCCCCAGCTTTTAAAACGTCTTGAATTGTTTGGTCAACCACTTGTTGTTCAAATGGATTGTAGAACTGGCCTGCCATTCTTGGATCGTAGCCTTGTAAAGATTGCCCAAGAAGCTGTCTAGCTGATGGGCCGCCATATCCCAAACTACCAAAAAGACCAGTTAAGCCTGAGCCTAATTGTTGTTCGGCTTGTCCAAAGTAAGGTTGTTGCATACCGTAAGCGGCTCTATAACCGCCTAAAGATTCATCTAGTAAACCTCTTTGCGTACCTAAATCAGATATGCCTTGACCAATTAAACTTTCTTGTCTATCTAAAAATGGTTGATAAGAACCAATTCCTTGTTGAGCTAACTGTCTTGCTTGTTGCTCTTGCGCAGATAATCCTGCTGTTCCTTGTAAAATAGCAGGCTGATCTAAATAAGATTTTTGAGCAGCTCTTGTTGCTTGATTAATTAATCCTGGAGTATCAGTAGAGCCAAAGTACAGTTCTCTTAAAGCGGGATCAGATATAACCTCATCTCTTGTTATTGAGCCTAAAACTGGATCTAATGGTGTAGCCATTATATTGCCTCAAAAATATTCATTAGCTCGCGCATATTTTTTACGCCTTCTTCACGTGAAGCGCTACCACCTTTAATAAGCTCAATACCAGATTTGGTTTTGTTAACGTCAAATGCTCCAGCTCCGCGTGTAGCTTTGGCGGTCATTACAAATTCACCATCGCTCAACATCGCTGGTATGTCGTCTGAAGTACCAGTCCCTGGTCCAGCTGATTCTCCGCCTTCGCGCATATCAAGCTCGCCAACCATAGCCAAGCCACCTTGATTAAAATATTGTCTAGCCTCACCACCGTAAGCAAAGTCTAAAGCTGCGGGTGCAGGAGCTAAACCAAAGTCCTCTCTGCTTCCACCTGTTCCTAAGTTTTGAGCCATTTGGTATCTACCCAATTGATCCATTGTTACTTTAGGGGTTTCTGACAAACCGCCAGATCTTCTTTTTGCTGCATCGTAAGTAATTTTTCCCATTAAGGCTGCTAGTCCAGCAGCTCCCATATTACCGCCAAACATGTTTCCGACGCCAGTAAACATTCCTTTTGCCCCATCTTCAATACCTTTAATAGCTCCAGGAGTTTTTTGACCAAAAAAACTGCCGCCGCTAGCTTGTCTTACTTTTTCAACTTCAGCGTTGTAAGCAGCGTCGCCTTGAGATTTTAAAAGAGCAATTTGTTGCGGAGTATACCCAGCGTCTTCCAACACTTGAGATCTACCGCCAAAACCAAATTGGTCGCCAATTGTTTTTATTATTTGAGGTGTACCACCTTGATCTCCTGGAAGTCTTTTAAACATACCGCCTTCTGTAAAAGGATTTAAGCTAGCTATTCCAGATTTAATTGCGCCTTTACCAAACGTAAAAGCATTTCCTAAAGTTCCGCCAGAACCTGCTGTAATTGCATTTCCGACTCCACCAAGACCAGGGATTGACCCAACTAACCCGCCAATACCGCTGGCTACGTTGCCTAAACCAACTTTACCTAAAAGAGATCCACCTACAGCGCCTAAAGCCTGGCCTACGCCAGGAATCAACATTGCTACAGGGGCAACTTTTTTAGCTACTTTTTTTAAAGATTTAAAAGTTTTCTTGAACCAACCAAACTCAGGATGCCCTGTAATCGGGTTGATACTCATATTCGGACCTACAATATACTCATCTGGATCTAATCCAGCTGCCATCAT
>WLWG01002587.1_pt1 | contig 13584 bp, 16 predicted proteins | sample 6712871 | NCBI WGS metagenome assembly WLWG01 (sample SAMN12718693, study PRJNA515312) | sponge metagenome | isolation source: marine sponge | host: Mycale hentscheli | place: New Zealand: South Island, Marlborough, Capsize Point | collected 2003-05-01 | reverse complement strand
GGACAAAACAAAAAATACTATATGGAGGAAATTAGTCTGGATACAATCCTGATCATCCCATTTTTACGGGCTATTCAAAACAAGTCACCAAAAACACTACATCCCGAACTTACCAACTCAAAGTTTGAAACCTTAATTTCAGAGTTCCTGTCTGGGGATGTTGCGCCACGCTCACCAATTGAGCAAAGGATAATGAAACGTAAGGCAAAGATGAAACTCGTTGCGTATGCGCTTTACATTATAGAACGTAACCCAAAAGATGAGGAAATAATGGAGGTCTTACGTTCTCAAGGTATTGACATTACTTTTGAAACTCACTTTGAAGGAAGGAAGATTGCGGCTGATAAACTCAAGCATTGGGATTTTGTTAACCGTCAAGAGAAAGCAAAAACAAAGGATGGAGCAACGCAGGATAAAAAAAAGAAAAAAGCAATAGAAAAAAATTCTATCTTTGATATGTTGACAAGCCTATCAACTGGATTAGAATTAGCTTTAGACTTTAATACCATGGTAGTTAACGAGTATATTAGTTACAGGAAGAAGCTAAGATTGAAGCAAGAACGTTTGGAAAAGCATAATAAAAAATAGCATGGCATCAGGAAATAAGATTACAGCAAAGGATATATTTGATGAAAATATTGGCGTTGCGTATAAGAATTTTACAGAACTAAACAAGGAAGCTACTGACCAACTCGAGAGAATGAGGCGGAAAGTTATTCAGCTAAACAATGCTTTAAAAAAGAATAAAGATCTGGACGGGCCTTTACGAGAGGTGGCCGAGGCGGCTCGGGATACCGCAACTGCGGCTGATAAGGCCGAGCAGGAAATAAAGCAACTTGGTCAGGCTTTAGACAAGACAGGTCAAAAGGCAAAGAAAACCAAAAGCGGAAGCTGGCGATTCAAAGTGAGAGGCGGTTCCCAATATTGGCATCAAATGGCAAAACAAATGCTGAATGAACTCGCAGCCAGAGAGGGAGTTGACTACGTAGATTTGCAAGCGTTGATCAGCTTGCCAGAACGTGGTCGCTCGTTCACGAAAACCAGAGGTGAAACCCACCTTTGGGCGCACGGATAATCCAAAACCCAACCCACGCAAGTGGGTTTTCCAATCGATCCCTGAGCAATGATGCTGGGGATCGATATTGAAAACCTATGATAGACACCAAAAAAATATACGCCGACTGGCTGGACTATTGCCAATCGTGCGTCGAGGACATGAAGGAAGCCTCCCAATTGGCAGCGGACTCTAAATACGCCATTTATTACGGGCGATCATGGGACCTGGTCTGTTCAGTGCGCGAATGGGAACCTGATTTGTTTAATGCAGCAGAGGAGGAAGAACCCGAATACCGAAACCGAGACAGTAGCCTGACAGACATGATCTCATGGACGGCATTCGCCATGACTCGGATGAAGATCGAACATTACATGGATGCCAAGGAGGAGAAATGAAACAAACCAAAATATTAAAGATACTTAACAACCTGACCACTTACGAAAAACTGGAACTCGTAAACAAATTGATACACTCTGACCAAGTGCAGATTTCTTTGGGTGACGATCAAGCCGGAGTTGAATACGAGCAAAAAGACGCACCTTATTACCCACCAGTTGATGCCATCATAAATGGTCAGACCATTATGCTACACGTAAACCTGGACGAGTATGAGCCTTCAGCTTACCAGAGTAGCGAAATCGCAGATAAATACGGTAAAAGCCGATTAGTCTCAACCCCAGAAAAAGAAAACTTATGACACAAAACGAAACCATTGCATACGGATACGCGCTCAGTCTACTAGGCGCACAACTCGACGACCTCGACAAAATCAAGGCCGTGATGGCAGATGTTGCCCACCTGTTGGAGCAGCATGCTGACGAAAACCTCGCCAGGGGTTATTACGAAAAACTAACCGGCACCACCAAGGACAAATGAAAACAATACTACTGGCACTGCTAATCGCAGCACCTGTAGCCTGGGCTGATCCTGAGATCGTCGCTTTGACGATCTTGGGAGAGGCACGGGGTGAGTCGCCGCAAGGGCAACTTGCCATAGGGTGCCTCATCAAGCAACGGGCAGCAAATCGAGGGTTGACGTATGACCAGGTTTGTTTGCAACGCAAGCAGTTCAGTTGCTGGAACGGAAAAACCAAAGCGGACTTGAAGCACATGCTGAAACTACCTCAAGCAAAACTCGCCATGTGGATTGCCCACAACATCGACCGGCTGGATACTGCCAAAATCGGGCATGCCGACCATTACCATGCGGACTATGTCGATCCTTATTGGGCAGACGCAGCAAAGCAAACCGTTACTATTGGACGCCACATTTTTTACAAACTCAGATGACATGGCACATAAACTCAAAACCTTCCACCTGTTCGCAGGAGCAGGAGGAGGAATCCTCGCGGACCTTTTGCTTGGACACTTACCTGTTGGGGCTTGCGAAATCGAACCCTTCCCCCGGAGCGTCCTGCTCCGAAGACAATCCGAAGGACTCCTGCCGTCGTTCCCAATCTGGGACGACGTACGAACCCTCGACGGAAACGCCTGGAGAGGAACAGTTGACGTTTTGTGCGGAGGATTTCCCTGCCAAGACATTAGCTCAAACGGAAAGGGAGCAGGTATCGAAGGATCACGTTCGGGATTGTGGAAAGAATATGCACGATTGGTTGGAGAAATGCGGCCTCGATTTGTGTTTGCCGAAAACACTCCAAGGCTCAAAACTAAAGGACTTACCACTGTCCTCAAAGATCTTGCCGAGATGGGGTATGATGCTCGATGGTGTGTGCTGGGAGCTTGGCACCAAGGTGCGCCACATAGGAGAGATCGACTCTTTTTATTGGCCCACTCCAACGGTAGCGGAAGCAAACAAAATACCTGCCACAGCAAATTACGGGCAAGTGGGGATCAACAACCACCCGAAAATACGAGGATACCCGACTCGCCAGAAAATGGGAAAGGATACCAAAGGCTACGATGGTGGGACCAGGATCCAGCCGAGTGTTCCGAAAACAAAGGGTCAACTGAACCCGTCGTGGGTAGAGTGGCTGATGGGTTGGCCCATCGGGTGGACCGACTCAAGGCCATTGGAAATGGGCAAGTTCCACAATGTGCAGCAATGGCATTTGACCTTCTATCCCGAGGATTGATATAACTTCCGCAAGGCCGGACATGGTCGCTGGTGACTTATACACTACGGACCAACCCGAGGTTTAATTTCATAGGTTCCTCCGGTAATAGCTTCGCACCCTATGTGTTCGGCCTTGCATTTCCCATCAGTATTGTCAAACATTACCCAAATGGGCAATTACAACAATAAATACGCCAAAAAACCCCACCCAAAGACCGAACGGATTGCCGTTCGGGTCACGCAAGATCAAAAGAGAACATGGCAAGGCGCAGCAAACCTAGAGGGCATGACCCTGTCAAAATGGATGGCAGAAATGGTCGAACAGTCTATATCGCAAGTCCCTACACCAGCGGACCCTGTGCAGATAATGTAGCGGTGCAAATCGACGCATTTCACCGGCTTCTGGACATGGGGTTTGCCCCGTTCGCTCCATTGCTAAGTCATTTTGCGGAGTTGCACAGACGCAGACCCTACGACGAATGGATCTTCGACTGGTGTATTCCTTGGGTAGAGCGGTGTGACCTGATTCTCCGTCTCCCAGGCACTTCCAAGGGTGCCGATATTGAGGTGCAACATGCCCTCAAGCACGGCATCGAGGTCTACTTCGGCTGGGAGGATCTCAAATCTTCGATCTAAGGGTAGGATCTAGTCTGAGAGGTCACATCACACCACTCAGTTCTAAAAACGATTTCTAGGTACCTTTCCGCTCCTTCTCGGCCCTTAGAATGGCTAACTCCATAGATGCCCTAGTGATCATCTTCATTAAATGCTCCTCTTCGGTCTCATTGGGATCGGTTTCGGTGCCATGCCTCAAGTTCCAGTAGGTGGTGCCATGCCGGATCGCTCGCATCACATGATAAGCCTTGTCCTTGGCAATGTCTTTCCATGCCCATTCACCTGGTCCTGATTTCGCACTGCCAGTGGCAGATCCACCTGTCGGTGCCATCGATGCCAGAACTGCCCCAAACGCCATGTGCGCCACATCGTGTGGTTTTGGAAAATCCATATGTCGAACATACCCCATTTAAAAAAGTATAGAAACAAAAAAACCCCGTGGTGTGGTGTAACTACCCCTTTATTTCTATATCCCTTTTTTTTTTTAATGTTTTTGGGTTTTCGTACCCTAAAAGTATTCTCTTCCCGAGACCAGAGATATACACGGACCTAGTTACACCAGTTACACCACGCTGGCGCAACAGGCTGCGTTGGGGGCACTTACGCAAGGCAAAAGTGGTGTAACTAGGTTTTTCGTAGTTACACCACTCGCACCACGGCGAGTCAGGCGTTTTGGCAAAAGTGGTGTGAGTGGTGTAACTAGCCATTTCTAGTTACACCACGACTAAGTGTTTGCATTGCAACCATTTAAAAACCAGTGGTGTAACTAGCTTTTTCCTAGTTACACCACTACCCATTCTACGTAAACCGTTGGTGCTTAGGGGCACTACGAAAAAACCCCCATTTCTGGAGGTTTGACGTATAGTTGTTATAAGTGTTTGCATTCCAGCAACTAACCAAAATCGTATAAACTATACACGCTATAGTATTACTACTTTCAGTATCAACAGGTTACCTAAAACGGCTCCTCCCTCGTTTCCAGGCCGATAGACCACACTTGGGCACCCCTGCTCCACCTTGACTTGACCGAATACTTGCATGAATTGCTCTGCTGCAACCTCCTCAAAAACATCCCCATGCCTCTGGGACTTTTGATCCAACCGAGTCTGGTATACTTACTGAGTACTTCATATATGACTGCGGAGCTTCCTTCCAAGGCACCTTCGTTGGACACAAAATACAGATCCAGAACCCCCTCAAGTTGTCCTTCGGACGACTCCCCATGGACCAACGCTTCTACACTTGGATGCACAAACCCCTTGACCCCATACCTGACATTGGCAATGTGTTCGGGCACCTCGTAGGCATCAACCGCACCACAAACCTCAGCTATACTAGGCTCGATCAATTCCCACATATCTACCCCGTTGAAGTCCCACCCAGGTCGGTCGCAGTAGAGCATCAACAGCTTGTCTTGATTGTCTTCGTCAACCGTTGGCAATGCCCGAACACTGTTGGGAGTCGTGTTGGCACTCATGGACAACCTCCATATGGGCTTGAGCGTCACTGGCTCCAAGTACTTGGCGTTCATAGGCATAGAATTGTTAGCCACGATCTCCTTGATAGCACCGGTTAGCCTTTGGCGAGCTTTCCAATCATCTTGAACCGTGGCATCACTGATCATCAGATGCTCTGCCTTCCACAAATCACTGTTGAACTGCGTCATCCCTTTGATCCAAGTCTGTGGATCGGCTGCTCTACCTCCGAGACAGGATGATATAATCCGTTGCGCTAGGGTCTTGCCCAGACCTACACCCCCGACCAAAAACAGTGCCTGACCTGGATGGTTGCGGTGTGGTTCGCGCATGGCAGTTCGGGCTTGCTTGAGCCAACCCAGAACGTATTCGCACTGCGACTCACCAAGTAGATTCTTCAAGTACTGACCGCACACGGTGTCGTGCCACTCAACCGATCCGGTTCCTTCTTGGTAGGTGTACCCTTCAGTAACCAACAACTGCAAGTGCCCCTCACGATGCAACCCCACTGGTCTACCGCACAGCGGACCTGCATAGTCAACCATACGGTTCTGCTCGACGGTAGCTTGTGCATTGCTGATCTGGGCAGCGGTTGCGCCGAAGTACACCAGTTGATTTCGCCACGACTCGATGGACAACCGTTTGAAACTACCGGAGGCATTCAGATCGACATACCATTTGGTTCCGTCAGTGTAGCTCCTTCGGACAACTGCTTCGGCTTCTTCAGAGACCACATCACCCCGTTCCACCGAACGCTTGGCAGCACTGACTCCCTCCTTCAGAACTCCGGCCTTGACTTTGAACAAAGTCCTGACCCGTTCCGTGAGCATGGCTGAACCTGGGTTGTTGCCAAACCTACCTATTGTTTTGCACAACTTACCAAACACTTCAGTGTTACTGGCATCCACTTGTTCGTGGTGGACGGTGAGCAACCTGTCGAGCATGGTGACCTCGTCGGTGCTGCCCTCGACTCTGGGCAACGCAGCCCACTTGTTGACAAACTCCTCCCCGAATTCCTCACGCATGTCGTCGGCACCTTTCGGACCATCAAACGGCATGCGGACAAGTTTTACGGTGGGCAGTTTGGCTACCATCCTGCTGGTAGCAGTGTAGTAGTCTGGGTTGAGCAACGTATCTGAATCCCCGATCCACTCAAGGTTCGTGGGTTGCAGGTAAGCCAGTGCCTCCTCCAGTTCGGAGTGTATTCGTCCCTCACGTTGCCAACCGTAAAACCCACTGATACCCACTGTCGGGAATCCAGCTTCGGTCAGGCTCATGGCCTTGAACTCTCCTTCTACTATACCGAGTGTGTCGGGGTATCGCTTCAACCCTTTTGGGAAGTACACATGACAACCCGACCCAGCCAACTGAGTGTACTTCATGTCGGTGGTTGGGTTGTTTACTCTTAGTCGTCCATAACCGGTTTCGACTCCGTCAAGCCTGTGATAAGGAATCCAAAGTCCAGCTTTGGAAACTCCTGCTAACGGCTTTGCTTCTTCGGGGGATACTTGTCGTATTCCGTTATCCGAGATTGTCTGATCTGAAATGCCAGGTCTTTGCATGAGGGGTGATGGTTCATCGCCCATTCCAGAATCAACCAAGCATCACAAGTTGCTTTTGTAACTCGACCTATGTCGTCGAATCTTTGCTTGGCGACTCTGTATAGAGCGGATTTTCGTTTGTTATAGTTGCGTTCGTAAATTTTAAGAGGCCACTGCCATGTGCGTGGTTCGATGTACGTCACGGGCACTCCGAGTGACGCCAGTATTCCTTCCCACTGTCCCATGTTCCGGCCAAACTCAAACACACAGGCATGAGTCAGCGTGGGAGTGCCTCGAACCTTTTCGCTGTAGGCATGGGTAATCGGATATTGCTCCAGCTCCTCGCTCATCTGCTGCACAGACTTGAACGGGATCGCTCGTAGTTCGCTGGGGGATGCTACTACACATCCCCCTGACTTTCCTGGATCAATGGCTAAGATCATTTTTGGTGAAAGGCCACAACTCTGTTTTCTCAATGCCTTCCAGCTTGTCTGAAAAGAAGTGACCTGCTTCACGGGTTTGACCTGCGTTGGCACCACACTGATCGAGCAGTGCCAGTATCAAATCTACCATTTCGGTGGATGTCATTTTCTCCACAGCCTCGCTGTAGATAACTTCGTCTGATTTTTTGGAGTAGTTCATTGCTTCATCTTATTTTTGATTGCTACGATTCTTGAATGTACTTGTTTGAGCCTTTTGGTGAGTTTAACACGCTTTCGCTGGTCCAAGACATGTCCATACAGTTGTATGCGCTCCTCAATTATGCCTAGCTCTTCGCGTAACCGGTCCCGTCTGTAAATCTGCTGACCTAGTTTTGATAGCCAATCGTGTCTCGATGGGCTTGGTCGAACCGGTTTGTTGAAGTATTGCTCTTGAAAACCAAGGCGCTCACCTGGTATGTGGCTACACGGACTTACTTCCCACGCCGGATCTGACTGGATGTTAAAGTTGGTAAGGTCTTGGCAAGTTCCCTGCGGATAAAAAGCAAGTAATTCAGGTGTCCGGTGATATGCCCATTTCTTGGATCGCGCTTGTTGGTTTTGAAGAGTGTGATGATTCATTTGTGTCGTCTTTCTATTTCTCGGTTAATATACCATGCTGATTTTTTTAGGTCTTCTATGTCGTCGAATTTGAGTCCAGCTCGCCACAAATATTTCATGGCATTGCCGACGCAAAAATTCATGTGTTCGGTAATTTGTATGCACTCAACTCCGCTCGGGTGCTGGGTGTAATGGGCTGGATGATTTACTGGGTCTGTCATATTCATAAAATGAACTCGACTACTGATTCATAAAGGGAAAGGTCGCCCATGTTCGTAGATCTCCTACGATACCACAACATCGAGTTCAAAAGTCTACTTGTCGTACACCTCCGCTATGTGCGCGTCAACTCCAATCGGCATATTCGGCAGAGCTGGGTGCCGCCGACTCATTTCTTCGGTCACGAATTCCAAAGCATCCTTCGCCTGGTCTTCGGGAACCTCACATATCAGTTCGTCATGGACATGCCACGATGTTCGGATGCCTCCTTTGTCGATTCGCAACATGGCTGCGGCGAACACATCGCGAGCGGTTGCTTGAATAATATTTTCCGTCAGCTTGCTTCCCCAATACCATTCGCGCAGGTTCCGTCCTCTCTGGACCACGGCATCGTAACCCACTCTACCATCTCGGGTTGGTTTTTTGACATCGTAGTAAACCAGCTCGCGACCTGTTGGTAGAGTCACTTCAAACTTATCCTGGAAACTCTGCTTCAACTGCACGTTGCACTGGTTCCATAGCGTTACGATTTTGGGATTACTTTGTCGGTATTCTTGTACATTTTCCTTGGCTTCTTCGTCTGTGTATTCCAATCCAAACAACGCAGCAAACTCCTTGTATCGGGCAGGACCACAACCGTAGCCCAAACCCAGACTTCTAGCCTTGGCAACCTGACGCAGGTCAGGGTCCACTTCTTTCAACGGTCTTGGATCGGAGTAACCCATGGAGGTTCGGGCATGTGCTTCGTAGCAATCCATGCCTTTTTCCACGTTCTCCAGAAACTCGTAGTCACCTGATACCGCAGCCAAACAACGAGGCTCAATCTGACTGAGATCCGCGATAATAAATTTATGCCCGTCACGGGGAACAAACAGATCTCTGACAGACGCCCCAAACAATTCACCCTTGGTGAGGTTTTGCATGTTGATACCTGCATCTCCTGCCCAACGACCGGTGACTCTGGAGCCACAATACTTCATGCTGAAGTGCAGTACGCCGCCAGTGTCTATTCGGTTCTGAATAGTGAGGAGGGTAGACAGGTGTTTACTGAGGCGGCGTAGCTGCACAAACGCATCCAGATATGGAAACTCGCTGCCTCGTCGCTTCGACCACTCAGCCCATTCAGGATCGGCGGCACTGGTTGTCTTCGGACAATCCAGCACCCCGTCCGCAGATAACTGCGTCCTGAGAGCTGCCTGACTCATGGCAGGTTTGTCACCTCGCCACGGGATCTGGTCCAGCAGCTCCATCTGGGTTAGTTGAACTTTGGCAACATACTCATCCAGCAGTGGCCGGTTAATTTGAACTCCGAAATCTCCCTGCTCGATGGTCAGTTCTGATAAGTCCCATTCATCCTGGGGAAGTTTGTGATGGTATCGTGTGTACAACTCGTAGCACAGGTCACTGTCGGCTAGAGCATAGTCACACAAAGTCTGCCATCGTTCGGGAGAGAGTTTGTCGAAATGTTTCCCTGACATAGCGGTTCGCACTGCCTTGTCAGGGGTTTTTCCCAGCAACACTTTGGAAGCATTGGCTAGGTCTCTGCTAACCTGCATGTAGGCAGGTATGGCAGTTGTATCAACCCACTTGCGCGGCCACACATCCGGCATCTCGCCTGTGTCACGCATGCGGTTGATAACCCAGCGATCAAACTGGGCATTGTGAGCGACCCAAGTCGCCCCTTGGATTTTGTGCCAAGGAGCGTCTTGGGGTTTGCCGACGAACCGGACATCGGGTCCGACTATACTGACCATGCCACAGTAGTACTGCGGATGCCTGGTGTAAGCCTCGGCTCCATATTCTTTGACGCTGACTACCTTGTCGTAGTAGGTCTCGGTATCGACGGCATATACTCGGTTCATCAGGCAACCTCGTTGGCAATGTAATCTGCGACTTCAGCATCAGCCTTGCCTTGGTTGACCAGCGATGGCACATACCATTTGTTGCTTCCGTTGGTCTTGAGTTCTGAACTCATCTTCCAACGAAGGGCATAGGTAATCCCACCAGCGTTCTTGCTGTTGGTTGCCGTGAACACACGCTTGGCAATGTTGTAGCTGGTTGACTTGAACGTGTACATCGCCTTGACGAAACCTTGCCCAGCCACTTCGTAGTGAGCAAACTCCAGCGGAACTGGCACCAACAGAACCATGTCGCATCGTTCACTGAACTCTACTCCTGACTGGTTACTGAACTTGGGCACTCTGCCTTCGGCCAAAGCTTCGTCTGCACTTGCATAACGCTTGGGTCGTTCACCGCTTCCGAACTCTAGGTCTTCTTCGTAGTACTTGTGCATTTGCAGAACGTAAGCATCGAACTCCTCGTCACGACGATTGACTTGCACTTGCTTGTCATACACGAAGCTTCCTTTGTCAAACTCGTCCAAGCTACTGGTTGCTTGCACCAGACTCAGACGGGGGATCGACAGATCTTCGGTGCCCCAGTCTCCAGTCATCATGCTGCTGGTTCCTTCGTTGGTTGCTATTGCGTTTTCGTTTGTGTTAGTTAGGTCTAGTTTCGCCATATTTCTATATCTCCTTCTTCTTGTTTATGTTTTACAAAGTCTTCCCAAACCATTGAGAAGACAAATTCTGCTGCGTCATCCAAATCACACTTGGGAACGTCCAAAGCTATTGCCAGTGGTATGACTATTTCTCGGACTTGTTTTTCCAACCCTTCCAAATCCTCTTGGTTTGGCATTACTGCAAGCTCCTCCTTGAGCCACTGGGCTGAGTTGCTCAGGATTTCGTATTGACCTTTGGTCAACTGGATACTGTTTTCTTCGTTCCATTTCATTTCCGTTTAGTGACAACCTCGGTTGATGGTCCTACTTCAATTGCAGCTCCACATCCTTCTAAGAACTCGGTCATGTGCTTGGTCTTTTTACCTCTCGGTGCTGTGTCCTTGATGAGGTTTCCGAGATTAGTCATGCTGACTGACATACACTTCTGCCATTGCTCTTCGGTGATCCCCCGATGCATGGCTTCCTGTTTGACTGCGTCCAGGTCCACGACTTTCTTTCTACCGGCACGTTGCTGTAGGTAGTAATCACCGACTTCGTATCCTTCACCCAACAACTGCCTAGCACTTTCGGACACTGCCTTGTCCCACTCGGACAGAAACTTTTTAACCAGCGGGCGTAGGTCCAAGGCTTTTTGTAGATCCATAGGTTCAGACAAGTCCCACTCTGGTTTGACCACCGGCAACAGATCACCCTGATGTTTGGCAGCGGCAAACTTGCTATATGCTTCAGGGCATGTGCCCGTGTGACTACAATACTGGCAGTTCGTGGATGCTTTGCGTTGTCCGGTTCCAGCTCGTTGTTGCACCATGGTGGTTCGGTTACGAATCGTCACAACATCAGCTCTGGTATATGTATGCCTGGAAACTTCGTCGCGTCTGGGTGCAATCATCGCTACGACTATTTTGTCCAGCTCCGGCATACGATCAAACAGCTTCAGTGTGTAGTCTTGAAACTGAATGTTTACGTCTGGGTCGTCTACTTTGTGGAAGCCAAACTTATAGTCGATCAACAATCCGGTGGTGTCAGCGTAGGCAAAGTGGTCCACCATTCCTGCATACGAGTTGGCAACAGTTAGTTTAAGCTCGCGTTGGACTGTTGGTTCTACGTCTCCGAACACATCTGTCATCAGATCAGATCTTGCTTGAGATGCTCGTTCGTACATCCACAACTCATCCTCCTCGATGTGGTCCAGGTTGTCGGTCTCCATTGCTTCATGCAATCGGCTACCTGCTTCGGTCACGGCATGAACTTCGGTTTGTTCTGGCTGCTCAAAGTCTGAGCAGATTTCAATGTATTTGAGGCTACTTGGTCTTATCATATCCATTCTAGGTTGTTTGTATCACTCATTACGCATGTGAAGGGCCATAGTTTTGTGTATTCGTACTTGTATTTAAACTGTTCGATCAGGGGATTGTATTTATAGGTCGTTCCATCGTGTCCTTGACTGCCGGTGTAGGATGAATCATGTACTACAATTAAGTCGGCTAGATCCCTAAACCTGACGATGTCTTTCCTACGTTCTTCTGTAAATCCGTGGTCAATAAAAACTATAGACTGCCTTTCGGTAATTTTTTTCGCAAAATCGTCCATTAGATCGTTGTATTTAATGGCTGAATCTGTGTCGATATGAACAAAATTGTGAGTAGGACTCTCAAATTTTGTTTTTAACTCGGACAGGAAAACTAGGTTTGTATCTGTCGATATAATAGTTCTGCTGCCCGCTAAACAGTCTAGTAACGAAGTGCTATATACACCTGTACCTAATTCTAAAATAGGTCCGGTTGTGTTAGTTACGCATTTAGCCAACAAAGGGGCATGCGTGTAATAGTGGTCAAATAATAGATTCATATTTCTTCTATAGGTTGTCCGTCATAGTCTGTGAATGTATCATTTTCTACTGATCTGAAAGTTCCGGTCTGTTTGTAAAGTTCCCGTTCGGCTTTTATATCGCAGTTTTTGTGAATAGTTAGATGACCCCCAACATCGTATAATTTCTCTTTTTCGGTCAAATCCATTTTTTTGTGTACTTCGTCTTCGTATTTACGATTTTCTCCGTCGTCCGTTTTCCATCTTCGCAAAGGACTTTCTTGGTTGGTTAAAGTAACATACGCAGAATTGGATGCAGAATGATGATACCACTGGTCTTCGGTCACCATGCAGTTTTTGTCGTAATACATTCTATCCCCGAACCCAGCGTTTACTATGCGTACGCCTAACTGACAATCCTCTACTCCTCGTCGGGCGCAGAACTCATCATAACCATTCACTTTCAGAAGGCACTCCATCGGAATTCCTGCGTTAGACCCGAACAACCATGACCCGTGGTTGCGGATAGGGGTATCAGTCGGTTGATGTTTCATTCGTCCATCTTCCCCTCCAAGGCTAGAGTAGTATATACTTCCATCCGGCAGAACTTTAAGGTTTTTTGCCGATTGATATGCCCCGCAGAATACCCAGCCTTTTTCGGCTGCTTTTTGGTGATACTCCCTCCAACCTGGATGCACTACGCTTAGATCATCCACAAATACTATGTAATCGTGCTGTGCTACTATTATAGCAGTGTTCCGAGTTCCGCTTACGTCGTAAAAAGCTCTTTTGGTTTTTCTGTGAATCCCCTTCCATATACTTGGTTTGGGTGGAGTATGAAGCATGTCAAATCTTCCATCTACCAGTCCTCTATACTCATTAATCCGGTTTTTATTGAATTGAGCAAAATTATCCACAAACACAACCTGATCTGTGGGCTTTAACTGAGGTGCTATACTGTCCGCGAATAAATCAAATCGCGGATCTAGTCTGCCTGTAATATATGCTATAGTTATACTCATGGTCTAAAATCAGCATCCGTAAGCGATGCTAGGTTTCTAAATTTACGTTCCAAGTTCTGTTCGATTTCTTTTTCTACCGTGCCAGCAACCAGCGGCACCACAAACCTACACGCACTCCGACTACCGTCACGGAAAGTCCTGCCTGTAGCTTGTCGAAACAACGTGGCACTGTCAGTCAGGTTCAGGATCGCAGTTCGAGGTGCGTCACCAGTGGT
>WLWG01002585.1_pt1 | contig 13588 bp, 9 predicted proteins | sample 6712871 | NCBI WGS metagenome assembly WLWG01 (sample SAMN12718693, study PRJNA515312) | sponge metagenome | isolation source: marine sponge | host: Mycale hentscheli | place: New Zealand: South Island, Marlborough, Capsize Point | collected 2003-05-01 | reverse complement strand
CAGCAAACCGCAGCCTCGTATCTCAAGAATTCCAATTTTTTCTGTGCCCTACTTCTGCTGGGGACCGAGAACCTTTCGTGGTCAAAGATATTAATGGAAACCCATTAGCGGCTGGAATCGAACTTGGGCGATCACACTACGTTGCTAATGCCGGACACGAGGAACCTTGGGGAATGTTTCCTGCATCTTTATCTTGGGATGCGATTGCAAATGGGCCTTTCTACAGGAATTCTGCCACTCGTCAGAGGAGCGTGACCGATGGTATGTCAACAACTGTTTTTCTCGGTGAGCACACCTCAAGTTTATCTGAAAAGGCTTGGGCAGGTATTGTACCGGGGGGAGCAAGTCATCCAACACCAAGATTTGTAAGCCGTATCGGAACGGCAGCGGACTATGCAGCAACGCTGGTTCTTGTTCACAGTGGACCAGCAGTAGCTGAAACTGCTCTCTACGGATATGAAGTAATTCATCCCCCAAACAGTCCGGCAAGTCATGTTTGCCAGATGTACTCAGACCATCCGGGTGGAGCTAATGTTGCAAATGGTGATGGCTCAGTCCGTTTTGTTTCGGAGTTCGTCAATCAAGATGTATGGCGTTATGTCTCCAGTATTGCCGGTGGTGAAGTGATTACATCAGGAGCGTGGTAATGACGACGAGGGCAACACCTCATGTCTGGCTCATCGCCACAACCCTCATGCTCATTTTTCTGGTCGGCTGTAGAAGGCCGTACCCACAGCTTCCGAAGGAACAGCTCAAATTTATTCAAGGCATTAGAACTGCCGCGAATACTCGAAGTAAGCAACGGGTTGATGCTGTCGAACAAGGAATTATAAAAGCTAACACCGCGGGTGAGATTCCTTCAGAAACGTATCAAATCCTTCAAGATCTCTTGGAAGACTGTTCCAACGAGAACTACAGAAAAGCCGAAAGAAAATGCGTCCTGCTACTGAAAGACCAACTTCTACAGTGAATTAAACAGCATAAAAAAGTTGGGGGATTTGCGGATTTCGTAGGGAACTTTTCGGTAGTTCTATTTCAACGCTCTTCTGGACAACGATCTTCAGGAAGAGTGTCGGTTTACCGAACCGCACCATCTACGCGGAGTGGCTGCAATGACGACATGGAAAGTGAGGGAATTAGCTGGACTTTTTTTGTTACTTTTTATAGCAACTGATCTTTTCTCTCCTGCTGTTAAGGGCCAACCACCACCACAATCTGACGTACGCCCGGAAGACACCCGAGAGGCCTGGGAGAGGACTGACTATGCAAGTGGTCCGGATCGCCGTCTTGACTTGCCCCGCTTAACCGAGAAAGACATCTATCTCTACGGATGGATCGAATATGGCATAGGCGCAAATAACTGGGGCACACCGTTCAATGGTCCAATCACACTCGGAGATAGAAGTTGGCAGGGGCAACTCAACCAGTTGTATTTCGTTGGAGAACACGAAACTGATGGATCATTGGGCTGGGATCTGGGGGGCCGGATAGATCTTTTGTTCGGTACAGACTTTTTCTACACCACAGCACTGGGTCTTGACGCTTATCCACTCCAACCACTTGGGATTGAAAATATTGCATCCTGGGGATTTTCAAAAGACTACGGATTTGCTTTGCCGCAATTCTATGCCGACATTGCCTACCATGACATCACCCTTCGGTTTGGACATTTCTACAGCATTTTGGGATTCGAAGAAGTTCCTGCAATAGGCAACTTCTTTTATTCACACTCTTTCTCAATGCAGTTTTCACCGTTCACATTCACCGGCTTTCTCGGCTCTTGGCAAGCGAATGACCAAACAACTATTTTCGGAGGTATTACTACAGGCTGGAATAACTTTTTTGACGGCCAGCCAACAACTGGAGCATTCCAGATTCTCAATCCTGACTACCCTGGAGCAAGTGACACCTCAAGCTTTCTTGGTGGGATTAACATCGAAAGTAGCGACAAAACACAAACTCTTTCAATCATGACAACGAGCGGCAATGAAATTTCAACAATTGACAGAAACCCCGCAAATGGTTCACTCGTTGGCAATCGAACATTGGTGAGCACGGTTTACACCAATCGTCTAAGTGATCGACTTATCTACGTTTTTCAGAACGATAATGCGTGGCAGTTTCATGCGAATGTCAGTCCCGGAAATGTTGGCCAACAAGCTGGAACAGCTCAATGGTATTCATTTGCTAACTACTTGTTCTGGGAATTCAGTCCTCAATGGGAAGGCGGAGTTCGCCTTGAATACTTCCGTGATAATAACGGGTATATAATCTCTGCCCCACTGCGTAATGAGAGCCAACTAAGCAACCCAGGTTATTGGGCAGACGGATTTGCCGGAACATTCTGGGAACTGACACTCGGCCTCAATTGGTACCCGAATAATAACTGGGTGATTCGACCTGAGATTCGATACGACTGGTTTTCCCCAAATGCTTCTACGACGCCCCGCCCTTACGGCAAGCCCTTGGGTCAAAGCATCGGGGCAGGTGGAAATCAACTTGCGCAATTCTACGCAGGCCTCGATGTCATCTGGCAGTTCTAGTCGAGATAGAGCGACTGTAAACTAATCCCACCACCAGCTGTCCAAAGGAATCGACAAGCTGTTGTGCTCTTCGTGTAATTTTCCGGTCTCGTCAATCTGTAAAGTGCCTTGTGCAAAAGATTCTCTTGGGGTAATAACAACTCCACCACCGATTGGAGTTAATAGCCGACTACCACGTCGCACTGCATTCACCGCACAATCTATTTTCTGTGGGGCAACAAATCGTTCAATCGGATAGGCAGACTCATCTAACAGAACATCTGCGGACCAGCCGGCACTTTCATATGAACCGTGTTCCTGCATATAGGCTGCCACGATCGCTAGATCTACTAAGGTTTTTAATTGGGCATAGACCGGGTGCTGTCTGGCGATCTGAGGATACTTAAGCGTAAATGCTTGCGTAAAAAGCTTACTCGCACGACTTGGCTGCTGGGCACTCATCCTTCGACCATCGGGCAGAACCATCTCATCAGCCCCAATAAGTTTTACCCCTTCACCAACAAGTTCAATTGCAAGGTCATCTTCACTGACCTTAAGACACTCATAATTTGGAGTGAAAAACCATCGCTGTAATGCATTTTTAGCAACACTTCCCGGAGACGTAAGGTCTATCCACGTACTCATTCTTACCGGTGGTTTTTCTAAACCAATGCCGATAAGTTTCATGCGATAGTCTGCTTCAACCAAAACCTGAGCAAAATGAGTATGAGGTGATACACCTTGTACAGTGACTGTCTGCGGTCCAAGCGATTCGCGCAGACCCCGAACAATATCTCCATCAGTACCCTGTGGATTTACAGTCCCAAGACGCTTCAGATAACTCTGCATGCGGGCCAATCCTTCTTGGGTGGGATCAATCGAGCAGCCGATGAGTTGATCTGATGGCTGCCCTGGCGGAAAAACTCGCATGACTGCAGCCAGATCTTCTAGTTGCACAATTGGAGTTTCAGATTCAACCCCGATTGGTCGCCCGAAAGAGTCTTCCGCCCACGGTTCTGCAGGTCCTGCGAGGACTACTTCACCTGGGCTATCCGAGGTTGCTGGATAGACGAAGACATAACGTATCTGGGTGAGACCGGCGAGGTTGGTCATTTCATCTGACAAAACACCATCTGATTCAAGGGTTGCGGCAAGAGCTGTTTCGAGTCGTCCTAGTGCGACCTTGCGTAGCTTGGAAGGACGCCGAAGATTTTTAGGCAGTTGTTCAATACTTGACCGCTGGCGAATTTTACTGAGGTTGGAGTCTGACATGGTCAAGACCCGCAGAACTCCTTGTGGATCAACCACAACACCAGACCCTCCTGCCTGACTACCCGAACCGCCACCACCACCTTGCTGTCCACCGCCACCACCACCTTGCTGTCCACCGCCCATGCCGCCACCCTGCTGTCCACCGCCCATGCCGCCACCTTGTTGTCCACCTCCCATGCCCTGCCCCTGAGCAATTGCTGATGATGAAAATGCGACTGCACAGATCAGTACACAAGCCAGGCAAAGGCCAGTCAGTGAAAGAGAAATCTGTGACATGAAGCGGTTTAAATTTCGCATGAAAGAATCCCTCTAGGGGAAAGAAGGGGGTATGTTTTTTTGCTTATAGCGTCGGAAAGAGACTATTTTTTCCTCATACCGAAGATTAGTCGGCATCAAAGCTCAGAGCAATGCGAGCTTTTGGCAAGAAAACAGTGCATTTCTGCAACAGATCGGCTCCGCAGGCACAAATAGAAGCGGCAATCGAAGCCAGAACGATCTCCTCTGCTCATGAGACATCCACACAAATCATGCCACACACTCAGGAGGATTGGAATGCTCGTCGCTTTTTGGAATTGCGATTATCCTGGCGACCACCAGAAAGAGAAGTTTGTACACGAACTGCTCCGGCCCCAAGCAAGTCTTCAATTTCATCAAGCAATTCTCCCGACCACTTCACTTTCTGTCCATCTACGTCGAGTAATGCTCGACTTCCATCGAGCAATTGAATGATCATTCGAACTGGCGTCTCACCTACATACCGGGCAAGAAGCTCTCTCAGACGATCAAGAACGACACTGTCGTGCCTTCCCTCAGATATTTTGAGATGCATACATTTGATCGGTCGACTCCAGATACTCGAAATTGGAATGACATCGTTGATAATGAGATTTGTTTCCTCACTGCCTGCCCGTCGATCAACTGTTCCGGAAACAACAACAACCGCATCTTGTGAAAGAAAATCACCAAGCCTTGCATACTCTTCAGGCCAACAGATACTTCTGACGAGTCCCTGCATATCTTCGAGATCAAACATCCCGTAGCGCGTAAACGTTGACCCTGGTCTTGGCTGCTTCGTGTTCGATAACTTTAGGGAGCCAATAAGACCACCCATTACTACCTCGGCCCGTGGCTGAGCATTTCCTACATCTAATGAACCATGCGTGCAGACCGTCTGTAGTATTGACTTGTATTCAGCCAATGGATGGCTGTGCACATAGTAGCCTAATACTTCCTTCTCAAAGGATCGCATCTCAAGATCTGTGAGTGGGGGGACATCCGGAAGAACAGCAGCAGGCTCCTCCTCTGGCTCAGAGTCTTCAAACGCTGCAAACAAGTTCTTCTGCCCACTGCGACGGTCAGCTAGCCTGGCAGCACCTGCAGCAACAGCTCGTTCAATACCGGCAAATAATGCCCCTCGATGCTCTTGCTCACCGAGCAGACTGTCCAGTGCTCCCGCCTTCGTCAGATTCTCGAGGGCTGTCTTGTTCACCACAGAACCATCGACTCTTCCACAAAGGTCAAAAAGATCACGATACTTGCCGTGGACCACTCGTTCATGAACAATCGCTTCTGCCGCCTGCTTTCCACACCCTTTGATGGCACAAAGCCCAAAGAGAATAGCGCCGTTTTGGGCAGCAAACTCAGCCTCAGAGGCATTTACTTCTGGTGCCTCAACGGTGATCTCCATTCGTCGGCAATCCTCGAGGTGCTCAACGACCGAATCCTTCTTTTTAAAATTTCGACCTGGAATATCGCCTGTAAGCAAGGCCGCCATAAACTCCGTTGGATAATGCGTTTTGAGGAACGCTGTTTGCCAGGCGAGCAGTGCATAAGCGGTGGAATGGCTTTTATTAAATCCATACCCAGCAAATTTTTCAATAAGACCGAAAAGAGTCGATGCTTCGGCTTTTGAAAGACCTTTCTCCTCGGCCCCCTCAATAAACTGCTCGCGGAATGCAGCTATGGTTTCATACTTTTTCTTGCTGATTGCCTTGATGCATGTGTAGGCGCTTGACAGCTCAATGCCACCAAGACGCTCAAGAATTCGCATCACCTGCTCTTGGTAGACCATGACCCCATGGGTTTCTTCAAGAACATCTTTCATGACCGGGTGTGGGTACTCTGCTTGCTGGCGCCCGTGCTTGACTGCGACGTAATCATCGACCATACCACCTTCGAGAGGACCCGGCCGATAGAGTGCATTCACTGCAACAATATCTAGAAAGTGGTCTGGTTTCATTCGCTGAAGAAGATCTCGAATGCCGCCACTTTCCAACTGAAAGATGCCCTTGGTCTCACCGCGACAAAGAAGAGCAAAGGTATCGGCATCATCCAAAGGAAACGCTAATGGATCCAGCTTTTCCCCACGCGTTCGCTCAATAATTTCAAGAGTCTTGGTCACAATCGTGAGGTAGCGAAGGCCGAGAAAGTCCATCTTCATCAAACCGGCCCGCTCAACATCACCCATCGACCATTGCGTAATGACTTCTTCTTTTCCGGTAACTCTTTGAAGTGGTACGTATTCCGACAGTGGCTTATCCGCAATGACAACTGCTGCAGCATGCGTACCAACATTTCGGGCAAGCCCCTCAATCCGACTAGCAAGATCCACTAGTTCCTGAACTTGGGCATCTCCATCACATGCATCAGCCAACTGCGATCCTGGAACGGTTGCCTCTGCGAGTGAAATACCAAGTTGGTCTGGCACAAGAGAAATAATCTTGTCTACCTGAGGTATGGAAATACCTAACGCCCGGCCAACGTCTCGAATAGCTGCCCGAGCAGCAAGAGTGCCAAACGTTCCTATCTGGGCAACATTTGCTTCTCCGTACTTCTGCTTCACATACTCAATGACTTCGCTGCGCCTCTCCTTGCAGAAGTCGATATCAATATCAGGAGCTTCAAGACGACTCACGTCCAGAAAACGCTCAAAGAGCAGGTCGTACTCCAACGGACATACATGAGAAAGGTAAAGCGAATACGCAACAAGTGAACCGACGCCACTTCCCCTTGCTGAAGCGGGAATACCTCTCTCCCGAGCATGACGAACAAAGTCCCAACAAATTAGGAAATAGCTTGCGAAACCGAGCGTATTGATAACATCAAGTTCTCGATCCAAGCGGGCTATAACGTCGGAATGAAGCTCACCACCAGGTGCTTCGAGCCATCGCTTTTCTACCGCTTCATACCGAGATCTTAGACCGTCTAAACAGAGGTGCCTCAGTTCATCAGCTGCCGTTCTTCCTGATGGAAGGTCGAAGCCAGGAAAATGACGTTTCCCAAGCTCAAGCTCTATAGAAACGGAATCAGCAATTTCCTGACTCCTGCCAACTGCACCGTTTACCCACTGCCTGTCATGGTCTGTGAATGCGTCGTACATTTCGGCAGGACTCTTCAGATAAAACTCTGTCGTATCCATTCTCATACGTGAAGAGTCATTCCGAAATCGACCCGTGTTGACACAAAGCAGGATATCTTGAGCTTCAGCATCTTCACGATTTACGTAGTGACAGTCGCAGGTAGCAACAGGAGGGATACCCATTTCATTAGAAAGATCGATTGCGGCTGCAGTAACCTGACGCTGCAAATCCAATCCATTGTCTTGAACCTCGATGAAATAACGATCACCAAAAATCTTCTGAAACCAACTTGCGACCTTTCGCCCCTGATTAAGTGACTCATTTTGCTCACGAGAAGATCCAATAAGCGCGCGGCTAAATTCACTCGAAAGACACCCCGAGAGACAGACTAGGCCCTCTGAATGAGCTGCGAGAATCTCACGATCAATTCTTGGCTTAAAATAAAATCCTTCGAGAGACGCCTTTGTTGCAAGTTTTAAAAGATTCGCAAAACCAGTGCGGTTTTGAGCAAGTAGCGTCAAGTGATAACTCGCCTCTTTCTGGCTGCCTCCGTCTTTTTGAAAACGGCTACCAGGGGCAATGTATGCCTCGTAACCAATGATTGGATTCAGGCCGACGTTTTTGGCTTTGCTGTAAAACTCAAGGGCTCCGTGCAGATTTCCATGGTCGGTAATTGCCAAAGAATTCATTCCAAGTTCACTCGCACGATGAACAAGCCGATCAATAGAGCTCGCACCATCAAGCAAACTATAATGGCTATGACAGTGGAGATGGGCGAATGATTTGGATGTATCTGCTTCCATCAGCGTGCTCTTCCATGGGCGTCGCGAGGGGGGTAACTACATAACGTATTCCTAAACAGTCACTCAGTCCGGCGTAGGTTCACCGATCTGTCTCAACATTTCTGCAAGGCTTGCCTGCAAGTCAAGCAGACCCTGCCAGGGTGCAAAATCTATCTCAACCTTTTCATGCCCCGGACGCATCACAGCCCCTTCCATCGTCTCTCGTAGTATGGCCTGGGCATAATCAAGGAGTTCACATAATTCAGCAGACTGAGCAGGACTTAACTGTTCGGGCATCGGCGGTGGGCCACCGGGAAGGAGTGGGAGTTTCGCATCGCCAAGGTCCTCAATAATATCCGATTGATGCTTTGATGCACGCTCAAGCCGCTCCTGCATCGCGCGGGCACGGTCTTGTTCATCCGCTGGCATTTTTGATGCGATATCAGCAATCCGACGATCTATGTCACTGTGCGACCCCATCAATAAGACCGACCGCCCAACAGCTATCATGTCACCATCTCGCACAATACGAACATGAATCTCTTCACCATTGACCTTCGTTCCGTTCGTACTATCAAGATCTGTCAACACTATTTTTGAGTGATCGGCCTGAAGTTTCAAATGATACCGACTGATTCGCTCGTCATTCAGCTGGATTGTATTCCCTTCCTCTCGGCCTATTGTTACTGGGGTAGAAACTTCGTTGTAAACCTTCCCTCGATCAGCACCGTGGAGTACCCGAAGTGTAACGTTGGACATGGCAAAAAAGTGCGATTGGAAGGTGAGTACACGACCCAGTAAAGCCGATAAGGATTAATGAATAGGTATCGTGTCCCACAAATCGGGTTCGGTCAACTTAACCCCCAAAACGATGCCAAACGGAGTCAGTCTTGAAACTCTGGGCGAGCCCATCGCAGATCGAGACAACGGTTGGTACACTATGTTACGCGCGTCCGTAGCTCAATTGGATAGAGCATCGGTCTTCGGAACCGAGGGTTGGGGGTTCGAATCCCTCCGGGCGTACTGGTTTGTTTGTAGTGTTCGTGTTTACGGGGTTTTCTTTTGATCCCGTTGGCTGTGACGGCCCCTGATGGCTGCTGACCGACGCTGACTGTGCCGGATTCTGTGCCGCTTTGCCCGAGGCTCTTTCGAAGTGAGCATCCGTCACCTTCAGATAATGATCTCGAGCCACAGCAGCCGTGTGTCCAATCCATTCGCAAACAACATGCGACTCGTAACCTTCTTTAAATAAGTCCATTTCCCTACTTGCTCTCAGGTTTTGAAAAACCTTTGGCCATTCATTTACGCCTGCCTTTAAAATAATTCGTTTTGCATGCGTTCTTAAATTGCCAGTCTGCCGCGCGAGTGGCACTACATACTCATCTCCCTCTGCTGCCTCGTCCCAGGCTTTTTCTAAAAAAGGAAGAAGTTCAGGGAAGATTGGGATTACCCTTGTCTGCTGTCCGTCTATGTGGGCTTTCTTCGGAACTGTAATTGTTATTCGATTTCTGGCCCAGTTGATATCTGACCAGCGGAGAAACTTTATTTCGCTAGGTATACGCACTCCACCGTAGCGCCCAAATGCAAAGACAAGTTGCCACTGTGTATTTGGGCAGACTTCGAGGACTGCATGCATCGTCTCTTCGTCGATGAAACGAATCCGGTCAGCATTTGTCTGTTTCCCGGCCTTAACGTCCGCAAACGGGTTTCTTTCTATGTAATGCTTTCGGACTGCCGCTTTGAAGAACTGATTCGCTGCCTTGATCTGCATAGATATTGTTGCCGGGGCCAGACCTTCCTCTTTCAGCCACAGTTTGTATGCATCAGCGTCACCCTCAATGATCTGCAATAATGGCTTGTTGGGGCCAAAAAATGCTTTGATCCTGTTTACGCACTGCTGCAGATTCTTTTTTGTTTGCGGTTTGATATCAGTTCGTGAGTCAATGTATGAATTGAGGAAGTCTCCCAGCATTACACTTGATTGTGACGACCGGGGAGAAACCAGTCCCACCTTTGACAAACGCTTGTACAACACATCACCCGTTCCGGCTAACCACTTAGCCGTCTCAGGGTCTGGAGAATGGCCTGCTAACTTCGCAGTTAATAGTCCCTCAATATGGAATTTGGCCGTCTCTGCGATTCGCTTGCTGACTTTCCCTAAACGAATAGTCTTTCTTCTTCCATCTGGGGCGACGAACAAGACTCTTTTCCTGCCGCCTTTATCATTTCCGATACTTGCCATGGTTAAATTTACTCCTTCAAACCTTCATCGTTACGAGTGTCTTTCCTGACATCAAGAGAATCATTCTGTGCTGTCTTTTCTATTATCCACTCTCTTAGCACGTCGTCACTGTATACCCGAATGCCTCCCAGAAGAGCGTATGGTATCTCTCCTGCTCTGGTCATCCGTTCTAGGTGGGATTTGCTTATCCCGAGCAGTTGGGCAGCAACCACTGGGCGATGTGCTATTGGTTTGTCTAGGCCATCGGGGTTGATTTCATTTTCCATTTTCTTCCCTTTGCTTTTTCAGCCAAACATTAATCAGAACAACCACCTGAGATTTTCCCGGCCTCTTTTCTAGTCGCTCTACAAGGCCCACATTTACTAATGCTTCAATGCCTCGGCTCATTTGTGATGCCGAGACACCGAGTTGTTTTCGTAGGTGTGACCTGAGTTCTAGAGGCACACTCTCGGGCCTCCCTTCCTTCACGAACTTGTCTCTTTCAAGCCCTGCTTTATGCCAGATGACATCTCCAGCAAGAATTGCAGATTTAGGAAGTTTTGCTGCCTGAGACTTCCACTCACAGCAGGCAGAACTAATGAACGTTGCCTTTTTCTTTGACGCTGGTCGCTTCCGATATCGCTTCGGAATGAAGCGGCTCTCCTTGTTAGGAGCAGGTTCTGTCTTAGGTACAGGCTCGGGAGCAGGTGTAGGCTCAGGAGCGATGTGGCGTTCATGTCTCCCGAATAGATTCTGAGAAGGGGGATTTTTTCTAACCTCAGAGGCAGGTATGCCGTTCCAGTCCTCTTCAAAGCGATCATAAGACATAGTCGTTCCTCCTGTAGAAAAGAGAAGACAAACCAGTGCCACTAGTAACCTTACTACTTGATCTCTCTATGGAATGGGCGGGGTCGACAATCCTGCAAAGGTCCATTGCATTCTGGCAAAGCACCGTTGCATTCTGGCAATTCGGTACTGTTGCATTTCTGCAAGGGTTGCCGTTGCAATCCTGCAAAGGTTGAAGGGCAAGTGAGGGCTGTTCGTTCTTTGGCTTAAAAATATTCATGATGATTCCTTCTATTCGTTTGGTGTGTGTTCTTGCTGTGAATCAATCCATTGCTCGATTGCCTTACGCGGCCAACGTTTCAGTCGGCCAACTTTCACAGGCTTTGGGAACTGGCCACTGTCTGCCATGCGGCGAACGTGTTTAGGTGAGCAACCCAAGAACTGGGCTATCTCTTCGGCGTCTACCAAAGCAGCAGTGCCGAACGGTGTAGGGCGTTTATTCATCTCAAAATCCCGATAGTTCAAGGCGGTAGTCCTGTTACCGCGGAGGGTTTTTCTGACCCTCTGAAATATTTATGGACAGTGGGTACCCCATTAAGGCGCATTGGTATTTGGAATATTTTTTGTGGCTCAGGAAAGTGGAATGAATTGCCTGTTTTTCAGGGGAAACGGCCAGAAATAGGGTGTGTCCTGCTCGTCAGCACAAAAGAAAAAAACACTAATACGTGCCAAGGAGGTCGGAGTGCCGTCCAAATCAGCCCCAATCAGTACCAGCCAACGCTGTTCCATCTGTTTTGAGATCAAGCCACAGAGTGAGTTTCGACGCCGATATCGAGACCGTCCTGACCGTGTCCGGCAATGCAGGCGATGTCACAACGATTCGGAACGCCTACGCCGAGGACTAAAGAGAGAACGCCTCAATAAGAAGGAACTATCCAAGACTCTGACAGCACTCAAAAACGAACAGTCAGATCGAAAGGTAAAAGTGCTTTGCTGTGAGATGGCACAGCGATTTGGTGGGATGGATGGCATTATCGAGGCTTGGCAGCAATCTCTCGACAGAGATCTAGAGCAGGGTGGATATCCGGCATTCCGTCAGATATCTGCGATGATCCGACTGCTCCAGTACTACGAAGAGAATAAGCCCGACTACAGCACGATGTCAGATGAAGAGTTGCTGGAGATTATGAGTCAGTCAGTGCTGGATTAGTCGACGACGATAATCTTGCCAAACATCACTGGATGGAATTCACACTGATAGAAGATCTCATCTGGTGCATCCTCTGGCACTACCCATTGATGCTCACCAGTTGTCTTGCCATTTCCAGTAAATTCGTCATCGTAGGTATTTGCTAACTGATACCCATTACCTGTGGTCTGTAGCCAGAAGGGATGCCCTGCTGTATTCAGATTGAATGTATAGGTCTGGCCACGACGCACAATAAGTGTTGGGTTATTCACACCATTGATCTCATACGCACCAGCAACCGCCGCGATATTCAATGTGCCTGAAACTTCTCGACCAGAGAGATCAAGGACTGGAGACGACGCATTTTGAAGTGAATTAAATATGCCATTAATACGCCATGTTTCATCGGTCAGTAGGCGATGTGTTGGTTCTTCAGCGTCAGTTCCCAAAGGTTGCAGCAACAAGGCATTCTCTGAATCACTTGTATCAGCACTAACAACAGAACTTCCAAAGAATGCTTGTGGGACCTGTTGCTGGTTGTAGATAACAGGCTGTGTATTTACGTAGAGGCTGTCTGAACTGTCTTTTGCCAATATGGCTGAGTTTTGGTTTGAGACGATCTCAAGCACAGTCACTTCAACCTGATGCGTGGCCTGTCTGTTGTCTTCAGTAGTAGCGAAGTCATTATCTGGCCCACCATCTTCAACTTGAATTGAAAGCGTGGCCGTACCATTTGCATCGGCTACCGGGGTGAATGACAAGGATGACGGCACATTTGTCTCTGTATAAATCGTGGATGGGTTTTGAATGAGTGAACCATCACTGCTTGTGGCTGTGATTTGCGTGACACCTCCACTAATTCGCTGCCCAAAAACATCCATTGCTGCAATCGTGTATGACGCCTCAGAACCGACAACGTTCTGGTTAATCACCATGGACCATTCAATTGGTTCCAAATTCACAGATCCCTGTACAGTAAAAACCTGATCCGTGAGATACCCGAGATCATCTGTGAATCGCAGACGGAACGTGTCGCTGTCTACAAAACTGGATTTTGGCACATATGACCAAGCCCACTGATTTGAACCGAGGGAAAGAATCGAAACACGACCGTGATCTCCGTGGGAAGATACTGCTACTCGATCCAATGAGTGCCCCTCGTTATCGCTCCACTGTATCCGCCCCAGCGCATTGCCTTGCTCGTTAAGAATTCCGAAAGTATTACCCGTAATTACAGACAAATTGTCTGTCGCGTAATTCACTTGCCCAACGGTATAAGAAAGGCTGTGCGTCTGGCCATCAGGGTTTTCAATGGTGACTATCTGATCGGTGTAGGACGAGGCAACAGTATGAGTGACAGAAAGTTCGAGGTGATCAAAATTATGGAATATTTCGACCGAATGTGAATTTAGTATGGTCCCAGTACCTGATAATGTCACTGTTGCGTCAGCGTCAAT
>WLWG01002581.1_pt1 | contig 13602 bp, 21 predicted proteins | sample 6712871 | NCBI WGS metagenome assembly WLWG01 (sample SAMN12718693, study PRJNA515312) | sponge metagenome | isolation source: marine sponge | host: Mycale hentscheli | place: New Zealand: South Island, Marlborough, Capsize Point | collected 2003-05-01 | reverse complement strand
ATCTATGTATAATATACAATTTTATACATTTGCCTTATTCGGTGTGTTGTTGTTCCTAATGATAACTGATGAAAATGTATCACGACTTGTCTATCTTAAGGTAAACCTAGCCATCATTAGTGTCAAACGATTCTACTTGATGTTTATGTTACATCCTAACAATAAGTTGACAAGATGGTGGTTTCACTATAAACTTATGAAGTCCATTCAAAACTCAAATGACTAATAGCAGGGTTTGCACGACACTAGAACAACTGGAGGAACTAATCATGGACATTACTGCACATGATCTCAACCTACAAATGCAACAACTGATCGCTGACTATAAGCGAACAGGTGAAGAAAGACTCAAACAGGATGCCGAGTACTTACGATCAGAGTTCGATACTTGGTGGAATGACGATGATTCGTCATTCGTTCCCCCGGCACAAACCTAATGTTATTGCCCCGAAAGGGGCTTTGTTATGAAACTAGAAATCGGTTACACCTATCAGGAAGACAAGAAGAGTGAAGTAGAAGAGAGTTGGGTATATTACACAGCTAAATCTGATGACTTTGATAAGGCAGTCATCGAAGCTGATAAGTATTTCAAGAAGTTTAAGAGAGATAATGGCTGGACAAGTAAAGCTAATCTTATTGACATTCGCTTATTGAAGAATGAAACTACACCCCTCCCTGTTGTTGTTATTGCTCCTACCCCTAAACCTCGTAAGTCTAGAAGCAAACGCACATCAAAGTCATCGACATCAAAGTCATCACCACGGACCTCGACGAAGACACGGAAGACATAACCATTGCCATTCACATTTGAGTGGTTTATGGCACTGTCACTCACACCGCAGAAATAGCAACCATCACGATCTTACAAGAAGAAATAGACGACATCAGCATCATCATGATGTAGTGCCATTTCTGGGATTTACTATTGAATTGAACTAATGAAAGACACACAAGTTGAAATCGCACAGATGTGTGATTCAATCAAGACTATGCTTCTTGATAAGAATATGAAATATGGCGACTCAGCACTGAGTCCTGCTCGTATCCTAAGCAATTCATCACCTATTGAACAAATTCTTGTTCGTATTGATGATAAGTTGAATCGTATTCAACAAGGTAAGAACAACATTACTGAAGATGAAGATGTCATCAGTGATTTGATTGGTTACTTTATCTTGCTTAAGATAGCCATCAAGAGACAAGACAACACACCACTTACACCAGAGGATCTTGACAGACATTATTTGACAGATATGCTTGACGAACCACCTAACATGGTGTATAATAGTCCTATTGACTTCAAACTCAACTCCTGATTATGTATTTGACTGCCGAGACTGTTTCGATTCTAAAGAACTTCTCAACCATCAACCAATCACTACTCATCAAACCAGGCAAACGCCTACGAAGTATGAGTGTGATGAAGAATGTACTTGTTGAATCGGAGATTACTGAAGAGTTTGATCGACAGGTTGCAATCTATGATATGTCACAGTTTCTTAACTGTCTGTCATTGATTCCTGGTGCTGAAATCAATCTGATGGATGACTACATTAAGATTACTGATGGTACAAATAGTATTGACTATCGTTATGCTGACCCATCAGTTATCACTGCACCACCAGAGAAAGAACTCACACTACCATCAGAAGATGTGTGTGTTGTATTAACTGAAGACCAACTCGATCGTGCTCGTAAATCTTCAGCAGTCCTTCAAATTCCTGATGTGTCTTTGATTGGTGATGGTGAAAAGATCTACCTGACTGTTCGTGACAAAAAGAACAGTGGATCTAATAGTTATAATATTGAGGTAGGTGAAGCTGATTCAGTATTCCAATTCAACCTCAAAGTTGAGAACCTGAAGATGGTTCCCTCTGACTATGATGTCATCATCAGTGCTAAAGGTATGGCTAAATTTACCAGTCATTCACGGGCATTGACCTACTATGTTGCTATTGAACCCGACTCTACCTATGAAACTAATTGATTTTGGTGTTGACGAATCTGGTTGGATTCTTGATATCTTCAAGTTCAAACGCCGCAGTGTGATTGAATTTACATATGAGGCACCTATTCGTCAATCATTTCCATGTCTTATGGTACAACTTGGACCTGATGATCTATTCTACTGCTCCATCTCTTTTGTGAGATTTGTCTTTAATGTATCATTGTGGGCTAACCACTATGACTATTAGAGTAGATGAATGGTATGATTGTGAGGGTAAATTAAACCTCACAATCGAATGGGATGAGAATGATCCCTTTGAAAGACAGTTCAATGACTGGACTGGTGAAGATTTCCTAACTGCTATTAAAAATGCCTGCGACAAAGAACTATCTCTGGGTTTCAAAGTACTCCCCGACATCAGTTAAAGACTGTATCTTACCAGAACGAGTCAAACAAACCTTTCTAGAATATGAGAATAGTAAAGATTTCCCTAATCTCCTGCTTGCTGGTCCTGCTGGTGTGGGGAAAACTAGCCTTGCTAGTGCCCTTTGTACTTCAATTGGCGCTGACTCTCTTTTTGTTAACGCTTCTCTTGATAGAGGTATTGGAGATATCAGAACCACCGTAGCACAATTTGCATCGTGTTCTTCACTTGTATCAGGTAAGAAAGTAGTTCTCCTTGATGAGGCAGACAACCTCACACAGGACAGCCAGAAGGCACTCAGGGCACTGATTGAGGAGTTTCAGGATCATTGTAGGTTCATTCTTACTTGTAACTATCCACACAACATCATTGATGCCATTCACTCTCGTTGTTCTGTTGTTGACTTTCATATTCGTGATCCCAAACAACTAGAGAAGATGACTGGTGAGATGGGTATGAAGATTGTAGAAATCTTCAAAGAGAATGATGTCAAGTTTGACCCAAAAGTTCTACTGACATACATCAAGTCAATGGCACCTGACTGGCGTGGTATCCTCAACAACCTACAAGGTGCAACAAAGACAGGTGAACTTACCTCTGATATCTTACAGGACACACCAGACACACTGGTGGAACATATCAAGAACAAGAGGTGGACTGATGTGAGAGATTGGGTGTTTGATCATGCTTACCTACACCCCAAACATCTTGAGGGTACTATCTACAAAGCATTACAGGATAAACTAGACAACCAGTCTAAACCTGTTGCTGTGTTGGTGTTCTCTTCATACTCAGATAAAATACTATCAGGTGCTGACCCAAGTATTACACTGCTGGCACTATGTACTGAGATCATGCAGGAATGTAAGTTCAAATGATTAGAACATTAGAAGTCCAAAACTTTGTGACTCTACGTAGGTTCATTGACCCTGAGTATGCAGACTATCTGAACCGTAAGTTTGTTAAACACTGTAAGAAGAAAAACTTACGTGGTGATGACCAGACACTAGAGAGTCAATGTGAGTATAACTTTATACCATTTGTGGATCTAATGGTTGAGAAGACAGCTTATATCAATGAGGTTGTGGGTGAGAGAGTCTTACCCACATATTGTTATGCTAGGAATTATCTACATGGTGGTGACTTAAAACCACACACTGATAGACCATCCTGTGAGATATCAATCACACTACACCTAGGTGGTGACAGAAAGTGGCCCTTCTTTATTGAAACAACTAACAAATATGTGATGGAATGTGACCTCAGACCAGGTGATGCTGTGTTATACTTGGGGATGAGAGGATCACATTGGAGGAAACCATTTACTGGAGAACAATATGGACAAGTATTCATGCACTATGTAAGAACACAAGGTCAATTTACTGAACACATCTTTGATAGGAAACTTAAAAAACCATGAAGGATCAAAACAACATCTATGATGGAGAGACTACACAAGACAAATGGAACAGAGGTTTAGATCTGTTTACTGAGTCTGTACTCAAACCTGACCCAGCACTGAGACAATGTGCTCACAACCAATACTGTTATAATGAACTCATGGGTATTCGTGAGAATATTCTAGAACACCTCAAGACTCTGCGTTGTCAATGAAGAGATCACCCTTTGACTATGTCAAACAAATCAACAAGAAAGAGTATGACTATGATTTGTCAGGGTATACCCCATTCCTGACAAATCGTGCCTTTGCATATCATATTGACACCATACTATTGGCAGAGGAGATGAACCAGGCACACACTCTTGGTTCTGAGTTACAATATGACTTCTATTATTATGCAGTCAAAAGAGGTAACAGGTTTGGATTTCCACCAAAGGTAGAAGAACACCCCAACCTCAAAGTGGTTATGGAATATTACCAGTTCTCAAAACAAAAGGCACTTGAGGCACTACAGGTCTTGACATTGAATGACATCAGTGGTATCATCAGTTCTATGGACAAAGGTGGACAATGAACCTCACTAAAGAACAGACAATCGAGGGTGCTAATAAGTTCATCGAATATTATACACAGTTCAATTCTATTCTTGAGTACCAGTTAAAGGTCAAAGAGGATAGAGTTGGTGGTGGTGCATCACGAGAACAACAAGGTATGTTGTCATTTGTTGAACCATATGATGATTTCTTTCAGGATTGGGATATGCCTCCATCAGAGATGGATTTCTCATTCTTGATATCACAACAAGAAGGATTTAGTGACAAGGTATTCAGTGAGAAACTAGATGTAGTATCATCTCACGGTAACATGAAGAATATTCCTGGTCGCCGATTCCGTGTCATTGTCAAAGAGAATAAGACCAATACAATTGTAGGTTTCATTCACCTATCTTCACCAGTTATCAGCATCAGACCACGACATGATTGGATGGGTGCTGTACCACGTCTTGAGAATGTCAACCGACATAGTATCATGGGTAGTGTAATTGTACCTACACAGCCATTTGGATACAACTATCTTGGTGGTAAGTTGTTATGTCTGATCTGTACTTCACACTGGGTACGTGAAGAACTGAACAAGAAATATCCTGGTTCTGATATCTGTTTGTTTGAGACTACATCTCTCTATGGTACAACTAAGGGTAAATCCATGTATGATGGTCTCAAACCATTTCTAAGACATGCAGGTGACACTGTAAGTGACTTTCCACCTCCAGTGCATGACAGAGTATTCAATGCTCTTGATCACTGGTTCAAAGATCTCAATGGTGGTGAGTATCTTGTACCTATGATTACACCTACGAAGAATAATCCAAAGTCACCGACTACATCACGTAAGCACAGGACAGAGAACAAAATGAAGTCTCTTGTCAAAAAACACTTGAAGTCATATGGTTTGACTGATAAACTCATTGAGTTCAATGCTGCTATCGAACATGGTAAGTCATTGACTGAGAGAAAGAGATATTACTACTCAACCTATGGTTACAGTAATGTTGCTGATGTGATTATCAATGGTGCCAAACCAATTGTAAATCAACAGAATTGGGACAAACATCACCTTGAGAATATTATTCAGTGGTGGAAGAAGAAAGCTCAGAACCGATGGGATGGTCTAAATCAAGATGGAAGACTACGTAGAGAACTTGAGATTCATGGTACAGGCATGGATATTGACATCATTAGGTAATTTTATATCTAAATAATTCAAATTAATTGAATTACGATGAATGATTGGAATGCCTCTGACATGGTTGAGGTGACGTTGAAGAGTCCTGATGACTTTTTGAAAGTAAGAGAAACCCTAACAAGGATTGGTGTAGCCTCACGTAGTGAGAAGAAACTATTCCAGTCCTGTCATATCTTACACAAACAAGGAAGATACTTTATTGTATCCTTCAAAGAACTATTTCTATTAGATGGTAAGACATCCGACTTCTCTGACAATGATATGCAGAGACGTAATCGTATTACCAAACTATTATCAGACTGGGGACTTGTTGATCTTGTGAATGAAGAATCTATTGAGAATGTTTGTTCTATGAGTCAAATCAAGATCATTCCTCACAAAGAGAAGAGTGAGTGGAACCTCATTCCTAAGTATCAAATAGGTAGTAAGAAGGCATAACCTAAATAAACAAGAAAGTAACTCCAATCATATGACTGATCCACAAAGATATCACAGCATGAGAGATGCTTATGCTGCTATGTACTTGAAGGAAGATGGTGAACCACAAGGCCCTTCTGGTTCTATGCATTATTACAGACCATTCATGGCTATCGCCAAACCTAGTGTAACTAAGGTCAATATTGATGTAACTCAAAAGTATGTTGGTCCTGGTGAGACAGAGAAGGCATATTACACTTATCCTGCTGGGTTTGATCCTACCAATCGTGAGGATATTACAGAACCCAGTGCTAACAAGAAAGTAGAGTATAGTGCAGAGGAAGTAGAGATCTCTGATGAACAGTTCCTATCATTCTGTGTTGAGAGTGGTGTTGCTGCTGACTTGGATTCTGCTGCTAATATGGTAGAGCACATGTCTGACAACTGGTTCTCAAAGTTGTATGAAGATGCCATTCTAGTTGAGAAGAAGAAAGGCAGATGTTGGACTGGTTACAAGCCAACTCCAGGTAAAAAGGCATTCTCTCCTGGTTCATGTGAGAAAGCATAGGGTTTTCCCCCTAGACAAACAATAGAATATGTGGTTAAATAATGGTGTGGATGCTTCGGGTCCACACCATTTCTTGCTTTTAAGGAGAACTTAAATGAATAACCTAACTCGCTGGGAGTCATACACTCCAGTATCTATTGGCTTTGAGGATATGTTCAAGAGACTAGATGCTCTTGCTGCTAATCCCACATCCAATTACCCACCATATAATCTTGTCAGACTGGACGACGAAAAACAACAACTTCAACTAGCCCTTGCTGGGTTTTCAAGAGAAGACATTGAAGTGTCTGTTGAACGTAAGGTCCTAAATATCAATGTCCAGAAGGCACATCAAGAGGTTGGTGAATATGTCCATAAGGGCATCTCATCTCGTACCTTCAGTCGTAACTGGCAACTCTCAGAAGACACACTAATTGACGAAGTTACCTTTGTGAATGGATTACTCTGTGTCACTCTGAGAAGAGAGATCCCAGAAGAGGCTCGTAGAAAAGTCTTACCTATCTCTTGACACCTAACCACAGACCCTCTATAATAGGAGGGTCTTCATTGACTTACTAGTAAAAAACCAATGGCAACTAAAATTCTAATCAATCAAATTGGACAACAGCTCATTGCTGATGTCAAGCAAGTAGAGAACAAAGAGACCAAAGATGTAGTAGGATACTGGCTCACTGAACCACGTGTCATCAACTATGACACCACAGAAGATGGTAGTGTATCAGTCAACTTCGGCACCTATTGCCTAGTCTCAGCAGATACTGAATTCTCTGTACGTGCTGAAAGCATTGTTACTATCCTTGATCCACGTGAAGAGGTTCTTGAACGTTACACTGCTATGACTACACCTGAAACTGTTGAAGGAGAATCTGATGAACCTGCTGCTCTTCCTACTGAAGTCGAATCAGACTCTGATCAGCCTGAGTGACGAACTAGATTACGAACCAAAATGTCACCTTATGCAACCACATGAGGTGACTGGTAAGACTAAAGTTACACTCACACCTTGGCCTCCACATACTGAAGATACTGATATCCTACTCTCTAGTGATAATCTCCTTACAGTAGTGGAACCAACCAAGAAATTGGCTGATGCCTATCTAAAGAAGATTGGTAAAACATATGAGGATCTGAAACCTAAGGATGAAAAGGTATTGTTGAATGAGGATGAAACAGTCCCACAACCAGCAATGCCTCCTGAAGATGATGAATATGAACCATATTACGTGGAAACAGAATAATACAAAGGGGCTTGACTAGCCCCTATTTTTATGGTAACATGTAATCACTGACACCACCTTATGAGATTCTATACCTATGCTGCTACTATTGGAAACAACATCTATGTAAGGGGATGGGATGACAAACAGGGAGGACACTACAAGGAGAAGGTACCATTCAAACCTACTCTCTTTGTATCAAGTCCTAAACCTACAGACTATCAGACACTGAGTGGTCAGTATGTGGCTCCTGTTCAACCAGGCACTATGAAAGAGTGTAGGGTGTTTATGGATGACTACAGGGGAGTTGAGGGTGCTAGTGTCTTTGGTATGGAGAGATTCCTGTATCAATATCTTGCATCAGACTTTGATGAGGAGGTTGAATATGACATGGACAAGATTAAGATCTGGTCTCTTGACATTGAGACTACATCAGAGAATGGTTTCCCCAAACCTGACCTAGCAGAGGAAGAAGTTCTCCTTATCACAATGAAGAACTTCAAGACAAAGAAGATCATCACCTTTGGTTCACGTGCCTATGAACCTACAAGAGATGATGTGACATATATCCTCTGTCCCACTGAGTATGACCTCCTCAGTACATTTGTGGGGTGGTGGCAGGATGTAGAACCAGAAGTCATCACAGGATGGAACGTAGACCTGTTTGATAACACATACCTGTGTAATAGGATTGCCAAGGTATGTGGTGAGAGAGTACAAAAGAAACTATCACCTTGGAACCTCATCAACAAGAAGATTGTTGAGAACAGAGGACGTAAGGATGAGAAGTATGAGATCTGTGGTGTCACTATCATTGACTACCTGGATATCTATCGCAGATTCACATACACCAATCGTGAGTCATATCGTCTTGACCACATTGCATTTGTAGAACTTGGTGCTCGTAAACTAGACCACTCTGAGTTTGATACATTCAAAGACTTCTATACCAATGGGTGGAAGAAGTTTGTTGACTACAACCTAGTTGACGTTGATCTTGTTGACCAACTTGAGGAGAAAATGAAACTCATTGACCTCATCATGTTGATGTCATATGATGCTCATTGTAACTACATTGATACATTTGCCCAAGTTCGTCTATGGGATGTTATTATATACAATTACCTTCGCAAGAAGGACATTGTACTCAACCTAATGGAGAGGAGTGACAAAAATGATCAGTACGCTGGAGCATATGTTAAGGAGCCTACCCCAGGTGGATACGACTGGGTGGTATCATTTGACCTTAATAGTCTATATCCATCTCTTATCCGTTTCCTTAATATTTCTCCTGAGACACTACTATCGTCTGAGAAAATCAACCTCAGTGTAGATAAGTTAGTTGACAAAACAGAAACAATCACTGCACCTGATGATGTATGTGTTGCTGCTAATGGTGCAATGTATTCAAAAGACACTACTGGGTTCATGCCTGAATTGGTAAGAACAATCTATGATGAGAGGGTGCAGTACAAGAAAACAATGCTACAAGCAAAACAAGACCTTGAGGACATAGAACAAGAAATGAAGAGGAGGGGAATCTAGTGGGATATCTAATTGGTGGAGCTGGACCAGAGGTTGATCATGATGAATCAGTATCAAATGACTATTCAAACTTAACTAATGATGAACTACAGAGACTCAAGGAGCAGAAGATCAAGGAAGTATCAAAATACTCCAACTTTCAGATGGCAAGGAAGATTCAGCTCAATAGTCTTTATGGTGCTCTTGGTAATCAATACTTCCGCCATTATCGACTCGATAATGCTGAAGCTATTACACTCACAGGTCAGGTAGCAATCAGGTGGATTGAAAGAAAGACAAATGAGTATCTAAATACCATACTATCCACTGACAATGTTGACTATGTTATTGCGTCAGATACTGACTCTATCTACCTTAATCTTGGTCCTCTTGTGGGTAGGGTTACATCCAATGAGCTTCTACCAAGTGAGAGAGTTGTCACAATACTGAATCAGTTCTGTGAGGACAAGATTGTCCCCTTCATTGACCAGTCATACAAAGAACTATCAGACTATCTTCAGTGTTATGAAGAGACACTGGTGATGAAACGTGAGTGTATTGCAGAGAAAGGTATCTGGACTGCAAAGAAGAGATACATCCTGAATGTATGGGACAATGAGGGTGTCAGGTATCAAGAACCCAAACTCAAGATGATGGGTATTGAAGCTGTTAGGTCATCAACACCTTCTGCCTGTAGGACATACATCGAAGATGCCCTGAAGATCATCATGGAGAAGTCTGAAGATGACATGATTGAGTACATTGAGAAGACAAGAGAACACCACAAGTCTCTACAATTGGAAGAGATTTCATTCCCACGTACAGCAAACAATGTGAGTAAGTTCAGACACAATGTGACACTCTATCAAAAAGGCACGCCCATGCATGTACGTGCTTCAATCCTGTTTAATCATCTCGTCAGAGACCGAGGCCTCGACAAGAAGTATAACCTCATCAATGATGGTGAGAAAATCAAATATCTATTCCTCAAAATGCCCAACCCTACAGCAGAAAATGTCTTTGCCTTCATCAGTGAGTTCCCCACCGAACTCGAATTGACAGAGTATATTGACTATGATACAATGTTTGAGAAGGGTTTCTTGGAACCACTACAGACCATTCTCAATGTTATCAACTGGAAAACCGAACACATCAACACCTTGGAGGACTTCTTTCTATGAGTAATTTTCTTGACGAAATCATATCAGAAGTAGGAGATGATTATGCAAGTCTTGCATCAAACATTGACGAAACTGAAGAGTATATTGACTCTGGTTCGTATATATTCAATGCTCTTATTAGTGGTAGTATTTACGGTGGCTTCAGTGCTAATAAGATTACCGCTATTGCTGGTGAAAGCAGCACTGGAAAAACATTCTTTAGCCTCGCAGTTGTTCGTAACTACCTCGATAATAACCCTGATGCTATTGTCATATATTTTGATACAGAATCTGCAATTACCAAGAGTTTATTAGCAGAAAGGGCTATTGACACTGACAGAGTGGTTGTCATGAATGTAGTCACTATTGAAGACTTCAGATCTAAGGCACTTCAAGTGGCAGACAGGTATATGAAACAACCTGAGTCAGACAGACAACCTATGATGTTTGTCCTAGATAGTTTAGGAATGCTTTCTACACAGAAAGAGATCACAGATGCTCTTGATGAGAAGAATGTTCGTGATATGACTAAGGCACAACTTGTTAAAGGTGCCTTTCGTATGTTGACATTGAAACTAGGACAAGCAAAGATCCCACTTATCGTTACTAATCACACTTATCAGGTTATTGGTTCTTATGTACCTATGCAAGAAATGGGAGGAGGTAGTGGCCTCAAGTACGCTGCTAGCACTATCATCCATCTTAGCAAGTCGAAAGAGAAAGATGGCAAGGAAGTCATCGGAAATATTATCAAAGCAAAGACTGCTAAGTCTCGTCTAAGTAAAGAAAATCAGCAAGTGTCTGTAAGACTTTATTATGATGAGAGAGGACTTGACAGATACTATGGCCTACTGGAATTGGCGACTGCTTCCGGTATCTGGAAGAACATTGGGGGTAGGATTGAAGTTGATGGCAAGAAAGTCTACGGCAAGACTATACTTGAGAACCCAGAGCAATACTTTACCCCGGAAGTTATGGACCAAATTGATATTGTTGCACGTGGTACGTTCAGCTATGGAGCATGAGATGTATTTTGGAGAAAACAACGAAGGTAATTGATGCTGACCCAACTTGAACACATTATTCTAAACAATCTCACACACAATGAAACTTACACCAGAAAGGTACTTCCATATATTAAGGAAGAATACTTTGAGACGACCAGTGGACGCACTAATTATGGGCTCATCCATTCACACTTTTCTAAGTACAACCAATGTCCAACCAGATCAGAACACTCGATTGCAATCGAGTCAGTGTCAGGCATTTCCTCTGATGAATTTACTGAAATCATTTCCACCGCTGAATCAATCTTTACAGACAATGAAGAAAAGTCGTCTCTGGATTTTCTGATTGATGAAACAGAAAAGTGGTGTAAAGAGAGGGCGGTTTATCTCGCTCTTCTTGAAAGTATTTCGATCCATGATGGCCAAGGTGACCAGACAAGAGATTCAATACCGTCGTTATTAACTGAAGCTCTTGCAGTATCCTTTGATCCACATGTAGGACATGACTATCTTAATGACTATGAAAAACGATACGACTTCTATCACAGGAAAGAGGAAAGGATCTCCTTTGGTCTTGATTACTTTGACAAGATTACGAAAGGTGGCATTCCAAACAAGACTCTTAATATCGCTCTTGCTGGTACAGGGGTCGGAAAGTCTCTATTCATGTGCTCGTTTGCTGCTTCCTGCCTCCTGCAAGGAAAGAATGTCCTCTACATCACATTGGAGATGGCTGAAGAAAGAATTGCTGAGAGAATTGACGCAAATCTCCTAAATGTAAATATACAGGATATTGTTGATGTTCCTCGTCCTATCTTTGAGAACAAAGTGACTTCTATTCAGAAGAAGACACAGGGTGAGTTATACATCAAAGAATATCCAACTGCCTCTGCACATTCAGGACACTTCGATGCACTCATCAAAGAATTGCAACTCAAAAAAGATTTCAACCCCGATATTATTTTTATTGACTATCTCAATATATGCAGCTCTAGTAGGTATCGTGCTGGTTCCAACGTCAATTCTTATACTGTTGTCAAGGCTATTGCCGAAGAACTTAGGGGGCTTGCAGTAAAATATGAAGTTCCTATTGTTTCAGCTACTCAAACTACTAGGTCTGGGTTTGGGAGTTCTGATGTTAGCCTCACTGATACCTCAGAGTCATTTGGCTTACCTGCTACTGCTGATCTTATGTTTGCTCTTATCAGTAATGATGAGCTAGACCAAATGGGTCAAATAATGGTCAAACAATTGAAGAATAGATACAATGACCCAACCACATATCGTAAGTTTGTGGTAGGTATTGATCGTGCCAAGATGAGACTGTATGATGTAGAACAAAGTTCACAGAATGACATACTTGACTCTGAACCCACTGTCAAGTATAATAGTGAGGAGTCTCATTTCAAACCAACAAAATCCTTTGCTGACTTTACCTTTTAATAACTATGACTAAGAAAGTTGACTTTCAAAAATATACCAAGTTCGTCGATGCTGTTACTTCTGACGAGTCTCGTGACTTCGTTGCTTTCAGTGACCGTGTGGTTTCTCTGGATGAGAAAGGAGCAAACATTGAACGACTTCTCACTGGTGCTGTAGGTATCAACAGTGAGGGTGGTGAGATCATGGAGATTGTTAAGAAGTTGATCTTCCAAGGCAAACAATGGGATGATGAGACTGTGTATCACCTCAAGCGTGAACTTGGTGATGTCTTATGGTATGTTGTACAGTGTCTAATTTCTCTTGATGTGTCCATTGATGAGGTTGTGGCAATGAATGTAGACAAGTTGGAACAAAGATACCCTGGTGGTCAGTTTGACCCCTGGTACAGTGAGCACAGGGTAGAAGGAGATCTATGATTGCTATTCTATATTCTGATGGTACACAAGAGTGTCAAAGAGTTGAAGCTCTCTTCCAAAGTCTAGACCAAAAGTATATTGAGTACAGACTAGATAGAGACTTCACACCCAGACAGTTTGAGTTAGAGTTTGGTTATGGTGCATCATATCCACAGATTGCTATTGGCACCAAACATATTGGATCACTGAAAGAAACCCTTCATTATTACAAAGAAAAGAACTTACTATGAAAATCCTCACACTTGAAGACTACCAGAAGGCAGGAGAACTATTCTGGGAAAAGTATTGGTATGTTGCAACTGAACTAGGTTCTAATGCCAAGACAGAAGA
>WLWG01002580.1_pt1 | contig 13610 bp, 7 predicted proteins | sample 6712871 | NCBI WGS metagenome assembly WLWG01 (sample SAMN12718693, study PRJNA515312) | sponge metagenome | isolation source: marine sponge | host: Mycale hentscheli | place: New Zealand: South Island, Marlborough, Capsize Point | collected 2003-05-01 | reverse complement strand
CTTTATAATAGTTATAAATGAGCAAGAATTTTGAAACAATCACAAAATCCATAAATAGTGTTAGAAATACCATTTATTCTCCAGGCGATGTTATAGAAATAGATTTGCCAGCTACTGATGTGGCTGTAGTAAATCCTCGTGGAACTAAACTTAAATTCAACGTCGAAATGACTGGGACTAATGTATGTGCTCAGCCAGATGGTACAGCAGGTTGTTGGAGTTTGATTAAAAATATTCAAATTTTTGATCTAAATTCAAATACTTTATTAGAGCAAATCGATGAGGCGAATCACTTAGTATCTATGATGAAGCACTATTCTAAAACACCGAGTATAGCTAATAACTGGGAATTATTACACGGTCAGTGCCCGAATTTTAGACCAAGTTCTCTTTATTATACCCAGCAGGGAGCAGTAGGATTGGTACAGAATAATAAAGTAGAATGTGTTATTGATTTGCAGGTGTCTGGATTATTTAAACAATCGGCTCCATTATTTCCGAATATATTAGTAGGGGGAGTTAGGTTTAGAATTACGTTAGAGGACGTACCTAGGTCAATTACCACTTATCCTTGCGCCGACCCGAGCCCCAGTGCGACTCTGGCTTATCCAGAAGTTTATGCACAAGGTTGTGGTGGAGGTATAACCACAGCCGTGGGTGCACCTTCTCCAGCTCCTCCTGCCAATAGTTATTTTGATATTAAAAATGCTACATTAGCGGGTGCTATTACCTCAATAGTTATAGATAATACTGCGCCTTCTCCAGCGATTCCTTTCGATAGAGACAATGATTGCCAGATTAAAGTAGGTCAAAGATTATGCTTCCACGATGCCGCTACACAAGCTACCAATATTACAAGTGGTGCTGTGACTGCCGTTACAAATTTGGGAGCAGGTTTAGGTCTTCAAGTTGATTTTGTTAATGTTAATGTTTTCCCGATTATGGCTGTGAATGATAAAGTATGGATAGCTGTAAGTAGTTTAGATACCTCTTATCAGATATCTAATTTAGAACTTTTAGTATCTTCAGCTGAAATGGATACAGCTGATTTGAGGGATATGGTGAATAAATCTTCAACGGCGATGGGTATGAATATTGATTATAAATCTTGGAATTTGTATAGAGATAACCTACAAGCTGGAGTGAGTAACCCGCAGGTTTCTTTAGATACAACTGAGCGTAGGGCTTTATCTTTGGTTCAATTACCTTATAACCCGAATGCCACTCTTGGGCAGGCTAGACCTCCTATGAGAACTATAAACGATGAGGGGCTAAATTACCAGTATAACATCGCAAATAGGAATACACCTAGCCGTCCAGTTCTAATTGGTAGAGTAGCTTCGAATGTTAATCTAGCTTTTGATGCAGTACACGGTCTTGAAATAGAAAAAGCAGTTGAGCGTTGTGATGTGGCTCCCCGCTTTATGTGTGATAATAATAACTATTTTATGATTGGTAGAGCTCTTAGTAGGAGAGAACATTCATTTAATGCTAATTCTAATAACATTAGGTTATCGATACTATATTCTACCGCCCCCACTGCAAATCTGGTAAATAAAGTCTTAGAGTCGAATGTGTACCATATTAGAAGATTGAACATAGCGAACGGGGAGGTAATGGTCTCTTTTTAAATTATAAATTTGATACAATCATATATTAATTATTTTCTAAGAAAAACAATTAGTGTATGCCATATAAAGATCCAGAAAAAGCAAAGGAATATCATAAGAAATGGAGACAAGCCAATAGGGAAAAAATAAATTTACATAATAAAAAATGGAGACAAGAAAACCCTGAGAAGATGAGATTAATTTGTAAAAAATATAGAGAAGAGAATGCAGAAAAACTAAAATTAAAAAATAAAAAATATAGGGAGGAGAATGTAGAAAAAGAAAGATTACGTAATAAAAAATATAGGGAGGAGAATGTAGAAAAAGAAAGATTACGTTGTAAAAAATATAGAAAAGAAAATTCAGAAAAAATAAAATTATATGAAAAAAATAGGAAGGAAAAAGAACCAGAAAAATATCACAAATCCCGAATGATAACTTTATGGAAAAGACAAAGAGGAGTAATAGATAATGACTATGAGATTTTATATTATATATATATGAGTACTGAATTCTGTTGGCAATGCGGAGTTATTTTAACAACAGGTAAAGTAAGAACTTCCACAACAAAATGCTTGGATCATTGCCATATAACAGGATTATTTAGAGCTATTTTATGTCATTGTTGTAATGCAAAACAACCAAGACAACCCAAACAAATAAAAAATAATATTAATATAAATGAAATTATCTAGGAGAGTTCGAATGAAAATTTTTAGAAGAAAAACTAAATTAAAATATTGGAGACTACCTTGTTTTTTTACACTGTAAATAATTTTAAAAAATCCCTAATTTAGAAATAAAAAAGAACAGTATTTTATAATGAGCATTGCTAGTGTAACTAATTTTGAAATTTCACCGCTTAACCAAGCTTCGGGTAATAACGCAACCTTCTCGTATAGGAATGGCAACCCAATTATAACTTTTAGAATCCCATCGACTCAAATGTACCTACTAACCTCCACTTGTAGATTAAATTACGTATTAACTGCCTATCAACCTAACGGTAGCCTCCCCACAAATTCAGCTGTGCCTACCGCAGGACAGGTACTTATATCAGACCGAATTGGAAATAATTCTATTTTTGATTCAGTGAGTGTAGCCACAAGTACAAATAGCTCAATTGAGCAATGTAGAAATTACGGAAGGCTATTAGCGAGTTCTATTCCTGCTACATCTGGCTTTAATGAATATAGCACCCATTTATCGCAGTGGTTCGGTGGGACTTGCTCCAGTAATATGGATGTTACAGCTAAAGTTTTAAATAAATCTGTACAGTGTTCTTCCCCATTATTAACAGGTGTTTTGGGTTCAGGTCAGGCTATACCTTTAGGTGACCAAAATGGTGTTGGTGGTATGATTATTACAATACAACTCAATTCCAATAACCAAGCTCTTTTCTCTAGCTTACCAGCTATGGCTGGAGCATATTATGAGATTTCTGGTGTAACTATGACTGGTAAGTATGGTGTTCCAGTAGGGGGTAGGCTACCTCCGATTAAAAATATTAGATTTTCAGCATATCAAAGTTATTATGATGTGGTAAATAATAATGATACTACTTTATCTATTGACTCTAAACTAGGTGCGGTAACCTCTGTATTTAGTAATTATTTACCAACTACTTCGATTCAGAATTTCAGCCAAGACAGTTACCAAACTCCTGCTTTAGCTAACGCAGTTGCTGGGGAGTACACAAATCCAGCACCTGTAAGAACTATTAACTTTATGAAAGCTGGGCAGAAATTTCCATTACAATTCCAGATAGATGAAACCAGCCTACGACAGAGTACGACTGCACCAGCAGGTGTTTTTGGGGCTAAATTAAATAGTTTTGACGCACTTAGACAGCATTATTTCCAAGATGCTGTAAGACTTACTAGAAACGATATTGATGCATTGGCTGGAGCACGTTCTGAGGGTACTTTATCCCTATTTAATAATTTTATGAATGATAGTCCCGCACAAGCAGATAGAGTAATCTCTTTCGATTCATCACCACTATTAGGTAGATGTTTTGGAATTGGTGTCCGTTTTGATTCTGCTGGAATAGGTGCCACCACTTCCTTTAAAAACGCACCTTATAGTTTGAGATTAACCAGTGAATTGGATGGTATATCTCCATATTCAATGTATTCTTTTTTCCTTTACCAGACTGTATTAACACTAGGAGCCAATGGACAGGTAACAATATCTAGTTAATTGTAAATAATATTTAATTTTAAAAAACAAATTATATATTTTTTATCTCAAGATAGTTTATTATGTTAAAAGGAACTGAAATGCAGAGCCAGAGGGTGGAGACCGATATTTTAAATTGGACATCTTTCCAAGACACAGGTGTCGGTGGTGAGGTTTTATTTACCTTGCCAAAGAAAGGAATATTGGCTGGTGAATATGCTAGTCTCCAGCTATCTCTTTTAAAAGGAACAGCGACCAATAAAATGCCTATGTGCGTCGGTATTCTTGGATGCTTAGAGGAAGCTACTCTTTATTACCAGAACGAAGCTATTCAATCTACTAGATTTGCAGGATTAAGAAATAGATTAATGAATTTAAAAGATGACCCAGATGTTAGGTCTCAGAAACATAATGTAGAATATGGTGCTTTTGATTTACAAGATGTTAGAGCAGGAATTGATGGTGCCAATGATTTGCCTGGACAATTTTTTTATGATGGTAACCAGGTAGGTTTAAATTTATCATCTATCGGTGTTGGTCAAACTAACGTACAAGAATTTAATAATGCTGATCGTGATCCACAATTCGACGCTGGTGCGACTTCCGCTACTTCTGCTAATTTTAGAATTAAACTAGCACAACTTTTTCCGATTCTTAGTCAGATTGACCTACCTCTTGGTCTTATGAATGGTCAATTTACCATTAGAGTAAGATTTGCTGATGATGTTATTGGAAATAGATGCGTACCTAGTTCAACATGGACAAATGCTAATCCTATGGTTGAAACCGCACATGCATTTGTTCCTGATAATCGCATTGACCCAAATACTTGTAATTTGGCAATCGATTACATTTACTATGATAATGAGGAGGGGAAAACAAATCCATATGATTTATTAGCGGCATCCATTGCTCAGGGTGGACTGGAATTAGTATATACTGATTTAGTAAATATTAATATTTCAGCACCCAATTTAGCAAATGCTCCAGCCCAGGATACTGATATTACAATATCAAATAGATTGAATATTAATAACCAGGTTGTTCGTAATTTATTAATAGCTATGCCTAGACAAATTGATACTTCTGATCTTACCCACGGTGGACGTATGAATTGGGTACAAGGTAGATATGAAAGTCTAGCTTCTATGGGTCTCCAGAGACAAGGCACTTTACAATTAATGGTTAATAATTTACCTATTTTCGTAAATCCTTTAAATACTGATTCTAAAATGTATACCGAAGTAAGTCACGCATTAGGCACAACTATGAAGGTAAATCAAGGTACAACTTCGTGGTTTAACCAACAGAGAGATGCAGGTGGTGGTGTAACTGAATTAGATAAAACAAATTCATATCAGTGTTCTTCAACCAATACTGTCGGTGGTGCTAATTATAGGCTAAATTGCTTTGCTTATGGTAAATCCACTTCTTGGGGAGAGGTAGGAGCTCCTGCTGTTCAAATAAATTGCGGTTTGAATGGTACTGAGGGGTATTTGGGTGTCGATTTGAGTCATACTAAAGAAAACGTCGTCGGTGCAGGTACCACTGTGGGTACTAGTCCTCTTGAACTTATTATAACCAAAGTGCTTACAGCAGTCCAATATGAGGCTCAGCAAATTATTGTTTGGGGAGAGTGCGAGAGAATAATGCGAATTTCGAATGGTGAATTATTTGTTTCGGGTTCCTAATAAACTTTTCAGAAAAGTTTTAACAAAACAAAAGTTTGTACAGTATATATATAATTATTAAAATATTGATTATATATATATGAGTGAACAATCTAATCAGTTTCCAAAAATACCTCCAATATCAACAACGGAAACATATTTATTGGAGTGTAGTAGGAGTAATAGTTTAATAGATAAATCAAAATACAGACTACAAGGAGGTGAAGATAATGCTCAATGGATAAATTCTACTGATAATTTTGTAATAAAAAGAGGTGACCAAATATCGATTGAAATGGTTGCTTTAAATTTAGCACAAACAACAACACCTATGGAATTTACAGGAGAAAATGTGGTTCTGGAAGGGGCAGAGACCAAAGAATATGTGGATAATAAAGTATTATTAGAAATAGGATATTATATAAATAATAATCAATCGTATAGCAATAATCTTCCATTTGCGTTAAAGAATGGAATTAATGATAAAATAGATCCAGATTTGAGTTCATTTCCACCCTCACCATTTGGAATAAATAGACAAAATATTGTACCAATGGCAAATTCAAATGCAATTACCACAGCTGATGTCGGTACTTATCCTGGATATGGTATGGGATTTGGACATAAATATAATGATGTTGTAGCAGGTTTAGAAAATTTTAATATTTTTCAAGAACCCAATATTAATGCCGCATCATTTTTAAATTCATATCGAATTGTTGGATTTACTGGACAAGATTATATTACTCCTTTACCAAACCCTCTACCTGCTGGAACTAATGCATATTCAGTAATTTTAGAAAGAGACCAGGTAGGAGCAGTTCCCGCTATCCCTCTCGCTACGCCTTCAAGTTTTACTAGTTATAAGTCCTTTTTACACTGGGAGAAAATAGGAAATAATGAGGGTATGTTTGGGTCTGTGGGTATGAAAATGAATTTTTGTTTAGACGACGGGAGTGTTGAAAGTAGTGAATGGGAAGTTGTTGATATAGTAGCAAATCAGGCAATAAACGAATTATCCGACTCGACATTGACTTTGGATTCAGAGGACTGGCCTGTTGATGGCGGTAATGTGGATCCTGCTTCTCCAACTTTGATGACAAATGCATTTAATTTTACGGCTGGATGGCCTGGTACGGGAACTTATCCAGCACCAATAACTTTTACAGATGGATATATTAAATTTTACGATAGTGGAGGTTCAGGTGGTAATTATTCAAATAATGAAATAAAAGCAGTTACCTATGATGCAGGTGTTGATGGTTCAGGAAATCCTCACCAATTTTGGATAAGAATAAACTCATTAAGTTTTGAGTGGTCATCAAGTGCTATGTATGATAGAATGGGTATATGTGCTTCCAACAATTTAAATGATTTAAATGATTACTCTAAAGTTTTGAATAATACTGTAGCACCAGTTCTATCTAATTTTTGTTATGTATCTGCTAATAATACAAATGAAACAGCTTGGACAAATAGTTTTTCAGCAAGCGGTGGTGGATATGGTTCTGGCACAGGTGGATATATATTACCAAATAGTCATACGGTTGATTCAAAAGGAAATTCAAATGTGATAGTAAATACTTGGTTAGAAATAAAAGCCCGATATATTAGATTTTATTTTGGAAGTGATGGTTCAGTAGTTTTTCCAGGATGGGATATTGATATAGCGAGGGGATTATATTCACCAACATTTATAACCACGCCAGGTTCATATCTAGCAGATACATTAAGAGTACAAATTCTATTTCCACAAGATAACCCTGCCTATCCTAATTCAGGAGGAATTTCTGGATTTTCAGCAGACTGTTCAGCAGGTCGAGCGTGTTGTTTTAAGACTCCTAATATGAGATTTAGTGATATTTTTAGAATGCAAGGGCTACCTTCTTGGAATAATACGGGAACGGGTGGTAATCCAGTATATACGCAGAATAGGCAAAATTCAGGAATAACAGATTTTTTTACTAATGGTATTCAAGGGAGTTATACACCGCCCGCAATTACGGGGTCAATTGTAAATCCTATGCCAATTAATTTAGCATTTCCGAATACAGGGCTTGCGAATTTAGCAACAGGATTAGGAAATATGACTTTTACGGGTTCAAATGGAGGAAATGTTGTTAATCAAGGTGGTATTGGTTCAACTAATCGTCTTCAAGGAACTGATAACTTACCCTATATAATAACTAGAAATGATTATATGGGTGGGCATACTAAAGCTAATTGCGAAGATTTAGGAAGATATAATACTTGGACTCCTGATTTAAAACCGTTGACTAGTTTTATAGAATTGGAGGCAGAAGATTTATTAATGGATGCTACGGCTTTAGCAAATAAAATAAATGAAAAATTACATCAATCATTACCAGGAATAGGTGAGAATAGTGATGATATAAATAATTATCAAACAAATGTTTATGGATTTACTAAAAGATATAAAAAGTCATCTCAGCTTTTACCATATAATCAATATGAAGGATACTGGCCTGTTCATGCATATCCACAAACCTCGGGTGTTTCAGGCGAAGGATATTTGGATCTAAGTTATACAAATACGGAAATATGGAATAGTATTGATACTTATTTTAGTGGTGGGTGCAAACAAATAATACCTGCCAACTTTCAACCAGGATTTAATAAAATAGATTTTGTTGGTTATAATTCTACTTTATATATGAGAGTCGATTTATACTCATCTAATAGATTATATGGTCAAAGTTATCCTAGTGTTGAATCTACTTATTTGAGAACCTGTAAATTACCTCCTGATTGGTATGGTGATGCTTGCAGTTGGAATAATACTATAGACGGAAATAAGGGTGTAAAAGATATTTATAAACATATGTGGGGAGATGCATTTAATAGAATACCTATTTGGGATGGGAATTCTCGCTCTCCAGTAGGAACTTATAGGGGTGCTACTAGTCGTAATTTTAATATGCCTGTAATTTTAAACACACAATTACAAAATTATTCAGTAGGCGATCAATTAGTACAGCCAGATACTTATTATGATTTAGCAAGTTTTGATACAACTTTATTAATTAAAAACCAAATGATTTTTACAAATATTTATTATAATGTCGAAAGTATGAATAGGACTGAATTTGTCGAAGGAAATAGAAGTACCGCTATTGGAGAACAATATTTTAATAAATTACGACAAGCATTAGTAGAAAAACAAAGAGATTATGAAATTTACATTAATACCAGTAATAAGACAGCTGATACTTATGAAAAACAACTACAAGATTATAACGGTTGGGCAATTGAATTAGATTTAGGAATGACTAATGATTATTTAACTACTAAATGGTCGGACGGCTACGGGGCAGATCAAGATAATATCCCAATAAAAGTAAATTGGTTAGAAAATAATCTAAATCCTCCTGCTTCTGCTCTTGGTACATATGCTTCTTATGTTTCGGGAGGTTTTGGTCTTTGTCCTACTACAACATCCTGCTGGTTTGGTTCGGGAAAACTGATACCTCAAGTAACACCTCCAATACCAAATGGTGCTCAACGATTTGATTGGAATAGAAATCAGGCAGTAAATCGTCCCCTGGGAAGAATCTGGATACAATCTCAATATGATCCAAATTGGTTAGATACATCCAATACAGGAGGAGAAATAGCACCATATCCGAATAGTTCTTATCCACAATTACCTCAAAGTGTAGAATTAAATGATACAAGGTGTCAATTTATAAAACCAGGTTTTTTTGATGATGCACGAAAATTCGCTGATGATACTTGGAGTAAAACCAATAATATGGGAATATATCCATACCAATATACTGATGCCGATGGTGGCACTCATATTTTTTGTGCTTTTAGAGTAGCTACTGATTATAAAGCCACAAATAGTACATTAATTAATTCACAAATTACTAATACATGGAGGATTGGACAATTACAGTGGGGTTTAAGATTTGGATTTTCACCGAGTGCATTTGATAATTATCAAGTTACGCCTATGAATCCAGATAAAAAACCTCACAAACAGGAAGTTGCAGTCGTAACAGTTGGAGGAGTACCTTCAGCGGCTATAGAAGCAAATGAGGGATTAATTCAGAATTGTAATAGTTATATTGCAGTAGGTGCTGATAACCCAACATTTGCCTATGACCCTTCAAAATCAAGAATGGAATTATCAAAAACATATAAATCAACTCAGTTAAGTCCATATAATTCCAGCGGCCCCGTAAATGGCACCACACCTCCTCCCGATTTACCAGAGCTTGGACAAAAAGTAGCTCTATTTAATGATAGTTGTCCAGATGCTTTATATTCTCCGCCTCCTTTTAGCGTACCTCCACTTCCTCCTGTGCCTCCATTATGCATTTCACCGAGTGGAGGAGGTTCTGAAAAAACACAAAATCAGAGGTCTGAGGAAACTGGCATTTTTATTTATAAAGTGTGGCTTCCAAATGAAAATTGGAATGCTCCAACAGATATTAATTTATACTCATATTGGAGTAATAATGCACCTGATACACAAGAATTTGAAAATGCACCGTCAGCACCACTATTCGATGTAACTCCTAATTATAAATTAGGAGCTTACGTTGGTGGCAGTGCTGGATTTGAGCGACCATTTCAATTCAGAAATAATCAAGATAATACTGAAAATAATAGAGACGCAATTATAGCAAATTGTGTCGAAGCAAGTGATGAGAATTGGCGAGGAAGTTTATTATCTAAATTAGGATTTACAAAAGAGCAATTTTTACCAAATCAGGGAAGACAATATAATAGGTATTCGATAAATGGATATAATAATCCACAGCCAGATTTACTTGTCACTCAAAATACAAAACCATTTTTATTAAATAATCAGTCAAATATTACTTTAGACCCAGCATTCAATATAAATTTTATATTTCAACCACCTTCGGGGCAATTAAGTGGATTACCAAATTATGGTTTGGGATTTGGAAATGACCAACCAATTGTTACTTCGAGCACAGATGCAAGTCTAACAGCTGTAAATCCAATAGAAAGTACAAATTCACCATTTTTTCAAATATATTCAACAATTTGTCCAAATAATTATTTGGATAATGGTACAAAAAAGGGAATTATGTTTTATTGTATGAAAAATTATCAATCTGGGAATTATAGTTATGGTTATGGCTCAACATTTGCTCACACTGCTACAAAAGATTATAATTTAGATCAAATTCAGACAGAAATAAGAAATCCAATAACTGGTAGATTAATGAGAGTTTTACAACCTAATTCTGTGATTACTTATAAAATTACAAGACCAATTATAATTGCTCCTCCTGTTTATGATGAAGATGGAAATCCAATTGACCCAACACAAACAGACCCATTAGCTGAGGATATTACCGAAAGTTATGAACAATTAATGAATTTAGTACCACCACAAGCAGGCACAGCCGATGGGATAGCGGGTGGTCAAAATGCACCTGTACCTCCACAAGAACAAGCTAATACCTTCTTTTTTAATAGTAATAATCAAGTAGTTAATTTAAATACTGACCAAAAAGTATCCGCAGATGCACAGGCTTTACAGGGAGAATTTGTACAGAATCCAGCATATGAATTTAGACAAAATCCTTTAGGAGAAGTTGTAGCTGAGGATGGAATGATTGAAGCCAAAATCAGACAAGAAGAACAGGGGCAAGATGGTGATGAAACTAAAGATAGTAAAGCAGATACACCTGAAGACCAACCTCCTCCACCAGGAGGTGATTTAGGACAAAATCGAGTAAATCTAAGTAATTTAGAATTATTATATGATTATTTAATACACGTAACATTGAATGAAATATTACCAGTAGATGAACGAATTTTTGCTGATTCCCAAAGATTTGCTACCGATTTAGCCAGAGCATATGAAACGATTCAAAGATTTGCTGTACAAGGAGGTATAGAAAGTATAGCTAGAAAAATGGATAGTGGAGATATATCGAAAGAAGAAGGATTAATAGAAATTGGTAATAAAGTATTTGACAAAGAAAAAGGAGATAAACAACTTTTTATTAATCAAGAGGGTCGCAAAATTAGAACACCAGGTGAAGGGGAAGATGAAGGTTCTAATAAATATTATTATGAAATAAACCCTGAAGCCGCTACATTATTAGCAAAAATGTTATCTACCCAAAGAGAGGGAGAATGGTCAATGGATTATGGTGGTTCAATTGACCCAGATACGGATAGACAATTACCAGGTGGTGAGCCATTTAATGAACGATTTGAAGAAACAATAAAAAAAATGATAGAAAGCCAAGATATTATATTAAATGAAAATGTTGTAGATGATTCAGGAGAAGTTAGAGATTTAAAAGTTTCTAAATTTGTGAATAAAGGTGGTAGATTAGTAAAAGTAGATTCTCAAGACTATGAATTTCCTAGACATCCAGAATCATATTATAAAGGTAAAGGGGGAAAAAGTGATCCAATTAGCAAAAGAAAATATGGAGGTTTGGGCAGTGATTTTAATACTGAAGAATATTTACAAGCCGAGGCACGAGGATTAGGTCAAGAATATTTGGATAGCAGAAAAGGAAAAACTTCAGTTCGAGATTTAGCTATGGTAAATGCATCTCAACAATTTGCCCAAGAAATGGAAACCAAGGGCGGAGAAGGAGGTGGAGCTGGAGGTGGTGGTGATTCGGTGAGTCGAGTAAGTTCGCCAAGACGGGAAAGGTTAGAAAAAAGAGAAAAGCCTCCTGCTCAACCCGAAACAAGAAGACCACCAGAAAAAGAATAAATATAAAATATTAGTTATTATTATTTAAAATAAAAACTAATATTGTATATTAGATATGTTAAAGAGTATTAAAGAGATATATGCTTCTAAAATAGATTATCAGCACATAAGAGTACCTTGTGAAACACCTAAAATTTGTAAAAGAGACGAGCATTGTTATGGAAGTTGTGGAGAACTACATAATAGAATTGAATCTAGGAAGAGTCATTGTAGTAGTGGTGAAAATATACGGATAATTATTGATAAAAAAACTCTCAGACCCTTTGATATACTATATAAGCCAGGAGTTAAAAATTTGTTTGATATTATTCGGGAGGAGGGGGCTGATTGACTTCATATATAGGTAAATTTTCTGGATTGTCTTTGCACTTTTGACAGAGAATCTTCCTAGTATTAGCACAGAGTAAAACACCCTCTGCCTTTCTATCGCAATTCTCACATTTTCCTAGAATAGACATATTAGATATGTTAATTTCATTCATTTTTTTAATATATTCTGTCTGATTTAGGATTATTTCTTGTTGCTTTTCGTTATCGGAGATTAAATTTATACCGTCAGTAATATAAAAGTTGTTTTCATCTTTTAATTTATTGTTTTCATCTGTTAATTGTTTAAGTTTTATTTCTAAATCTTGTGAATTTTTAATATATTCTGACATAACTTTTTTATACATAGCTACGTGTTCTTTTATGTTTTTATTGGATTCTTTTTCAAGTTCTTTTTGATGTAACTCATTTAGGTATTTAAAATAATGTTCTTTTGAGGCTTCTAATAACTCCCTAAACTCTGCTCTGGTTTCAATTCCAAAATAGTATCTATATGGGCAATATGCTCGACAATGGGTATGGTATTGATTTGGTTTTATTAAATTTAGACTTAAATTTTCCACGTGAACTAAAATGTTATCTCGACGTGGCTTAGCCCACCTTTCATTATTATCGCAAACAACACATAGGTGTCTCCAATCATTTTGACAAATATTATAATTTGGATCAGATGCTGGCTTTGTTTTTAACCAATCCGAAAAATATAAAAAATTGGTCTTGTCAAATGCGTTAGAGCTCAATGGAACTTTTTTGGCTGAGCGTATTACCTTAGATAATTCTTCACCTTTAAAAAATAACTCACCGATTCTAGACTTTTTAAACCGAATTGTGCTCCATAAGCTGGGATTATTAATGGTAGAAGCTAAATACTTACCGACTAACTGGAAATCATCTGGTACAGTTGAAAAATCCATTATATTATATATAACTCTTCTATTTAATATAAAAAAAAAATACGTGATATTTATTTTTCCAGTAATCACCCGCACAATTTAAAAAAAAAATATTAAATAAATCCTCGCCCAAAAAATAGATGGTGCCTGCCCGCATACCTTCATACTATATTACTATTTATTATTA
>WLWG01002576.1_pt1 | contig 13619 bp, 12 predicted proteins | sample 6712871 | NCBI WGS metagenome assembly WLWG01 (sample SAMN12718693, study PRJNA515312) | sponge metagenome | isolation source: marine sponge | host: Mycale hentscheli | place: New Zealand: South Island, Marlborough, Capsize Point | collected 2003-05-01 | reverse complement strand
AGAAAAAACCTTTTGCAAGTAAGATCTTCAAAATGAATCATGATGACATGACTTCTGGTTGGCTCAAGCTTGAACATTTACTAGGCGAATACAACGCTGTATTAAACGGTCAAGAAGCTACGATCTATAACTCACCTAATATTGTGACTGTAGATCTTGGAGATAGGAAGTGAGCAAAGGGAAACATGATCCAGTAAATCAACCACCTCATTACACTAGAGGCGAGATAGAGTATATACAGGCCATGAGATCTATGCTTACGGCAGAAGAGTTTAAAGGTTTCTGCAAAGGTAATGCCGTTAAATATATTTGGAGAGAAGATCTAAAAGGATCTAACATATCGGATCTAAAAAAAGCAGTTGTCTATTTGAATTGGTCGATAGAAAGATTGGAGAATATGTAATGAAAAAAAGTGCAGTAATATCAGTTAAAGAAAAAGTCCATAAACTTTTTTCAGATTGGGGTTCAACTCCTTATTATAAATGGCACATGTACTCTGAATTATTAAAACTAATTAACTCAAAAAAAATAGGTATGTATGAGGTATGGGTTATAGGAGAAGGGTTTGGTTTTGATAGAGATGTAGTAAAAATGCGTCTAAATGATTTAAGGAAAATGTAATGATTAATTATCCTTGTGGTTGGTTTGATGTAGAACAGTTGCCTGGTGGTTCTGGAGAACAAGAAGATGAAAGATCTTAAACAAGAAAGAGAAGTCTTGGTCCAGGCAAAGTTTTATGTTGATGCTGTGGATCCAAACGCTGCAAACATTCCAGATTTATTAAGAGAAAAGTTTGAAACCGAAGTCGATAGAAATAAAATATTTTTTTCTATTTGCATACCAGGAGATGATAACAAAATAGATCTAGAAAAACTTATTGAAGAAAACAACGATCTCTTACATAAGGTTAAATTTTGGCAAGAACTTTACCTAAAAGCTATAGATCCAAATACCCCAAAAACGTGATAACTTCGTTAAGGGTAAACCCTAGGGTAGGGTAAGAAAACGTCACCAGCGGCCTCTCAGAAGGTCGTTTTTTTTCAAAACACAAAAAAAAGGGGCATATAGCCCCCTTCTTTCTTTATCACCTAGAACGGAGGTTTCTCTCCAGGTGCAGCTGGTTTCATCTCTGAAGGTGTCATCTCTAAGATTTTAGTCTTTAAAGATGTAACAGCTTGGCCGTCATTATTAGTCCAGTTGTCTTCAAACTGTCTAATTTTTACTCTAAGTTGCTTACCAATAAAATCTTTTGCAAGATCTGGTAGCTTCTTAAATCCACAAGTAAGAGCAAGCCGACTAAATATCTCACTTGCTATTCTTTTTGAATCTTCATTAGCAGACCATAAGTTATACCATTCATTATGATCTCGGTAGTTACCGCCATCAATTTGAAAAGTTACCTTCTGCGTCCAATTACCGCTGTTAGATTTATATTTCTCAGCAGCAATAATCTTTGCTTCGTATTCACCAGTTGGAGCAACCTCGGGACCTTTCGATTCCATTTGCTCCGCATTCTCAAAAAAATCAACGCCATCAAAATCTGACATTACGCACTCTCCTTATTTTCAACATTAATAGTAAACCCTAATTTTGCAATTAGAGCAGTTAGATTTGGTTCCTCAAAGGCTTCTAGCTTACCGCTACGGTCTTTGGCGGTGTAGCCTTGACCTATCCTTGTTTGTAACCACCTTGCAGCTACGGGATTACCGTCATCATCTTGATCTTCGATAACTCGTAGTGCTAAAACCTCATCAAAGAAATACGTAATTGCATCCCCCAAAGGTTTACTTGCCATCTTAGGACCAAAGAAAAATACACCATCATTATTTTCTTTACCTTCTTTGCAAAGAAATAAGACATGCATATCTAGATCCCTAAATGATCTCATTAGACTTGTAACAGCTTCACTTACATTTTGATAAGCCATTCTTCCGTCTTTGTTTCTACCTTTCTCATGTACCAATAAGATCTCAGAGATCTCTGATACAGAGTCTAAACATACGCTATCGTACACTAATTCACCAGATTTAAGAGCAGCATACACTTCTCTTAGATCATCATAATTAGACACTTCAATAGCAGATACGTTAGGCGCATCTTTAATGGAAAGCAATCCAGCTTCCGCACTAATGACTAAAACTTTACCTGGCATACTTTGTGTTGCAAAAGTTTTACCAGCCCCCGCTTGACCATATACAAGAAGCTTGGCCCCTTGTTGGTCCACCAATTTATCAGGTGTTTTTATCTTATCTTTTAAGCTCATGATCTACCCTCCTATAGTTTGTGTAAAAATGAACTTGATTATTATAACCCAAGAAACTACAATATGTAAATCATATTATTTAGGAGAAGTATATGAGCAAACAAAACGATATAACTTGGCTAGCTAATTACTATTTTAGGTCCAAGGCTATTGCAACAAAAAAATTAAAGGAGTTAAGCACTATGGGCGTTCAACCAAAGCATAAAGAAAGAAAAGTAGATCAATATACATTATCTGGTTATATAAAGTTTTTAGGTCATAAAAAAGCAGCAGAAGATTTTAATTGTTCTGAAGCATCATGCAAATCCTGGAGGTATGGATACAGGCAACCATCTATAGCGCAAGCTAAACAGATCATACAAGCAACAGAGGGAAGATTAGACTTTGAATCTATTTACGGTTCTATATCTGAAATTTTAGAAGAACAGGAATAGTATGTTCCAACTCAATATTACCGAGGATGACTCGTCCTTGGATATTGCGCTGGCTTATTATGATGATGGATATAATGTAGTACCTTTACAAAGATCTAACAAGAAACCGCCATCATTTTTAAAAGGCTGGGAACAATATAAGGAAACAAGACCCACTAGGGAACTTGTAGAGTCTTGGTTTAAAGATAGAGACAATCTAGTTGTCGCATTAGTTTGTGGCAAGTTTGTTGTTGTTGATGCAGACTCACCAGAGGCTATGGATTGGGTAGAGAAGAATTTACCTGCTTGTCCATTTAAAGTCATAACTGGTAAGGGTATGCATTACTATTATAACAATCCAGAAAACTATACAACCTTTGCAACCAGAAGGACCAACGAAACACCTATTGAACGACTAATAGATATTAGGGGTGTGGGTGGTCTTATTATTGCTCCATATAACCGTCATGCTAATGGTCAAGTTTACAAGCCTGTTATGTTTCCAGATTGGAAAATACATGATCACTCAGATCTTCCAGACTTTACTGAAAAAGAATTTCTACAGATTACAGGAGTTCCTAAGATTGATAGCAGTAAACAAACGGCACCTTTCTCCTTGGATGGTGTGTTGGAAGGATCAAGGAATGATGGAGCTGCTAGAATTGCAGGTTATCTTATATCTAAAAATGTAAACCTAGAATTTGTTAGAGTCTTTTTACAAAACTGGAATAAGAATAATAATCCACCACTACCGCAGCAAGAAGTAGATTCAGTTGTTGATAATGTTAAAAGAACACATGACCGTAAGAATCAGATAGCTCCACTATTTATACAGTCAACCGAAAGCATTACACCACCTAAAGATTTATTCTCACCACCAGGTTTGTTAAAAAACATGTTTGACTTTTGTGAAGATATCGCTCAAGTTCCACAACCAGAACTATCTCTTGTAGGAGCCTTAGCATTAGCAAGTGTTACTTGTGGCAGATTGTATAGAACAAACATGAATAACTTTTCTAGTATGTACTTTATGGGTGTTGCTAAATCTGGGCAGGGTAAAGAAAACATCAAAACATTTATTGAATCTGTATTGAATGCTTCAGATCAAGAAAAATTAGTTGTTGGTGATGGATATACATCAAGTGGTGCTGTTCATTCTGTTTTAAAAATAAGACCAACACAAATAACTATTATGGATGAGTTTGGTAAAAGACTTGAAGCTATAAGTAATGCTGGTAACACAAACAAAGAGGACGGCATACAAACACTTATGGAAGCTTGGGGACGTTGCCATGGGACTCTACGACCAGACAACTATTCACTTATGGCAGTACAAGAAGAGTACAAAGAAAAGATGATGAATAGAGTTACACATAAACCAGCCATTACATTAGTTGGATTGTCTGTACCTAAAAACTTTTACGGCGCACTAAACAGCGGAAGGATAGCAGATGGTTTTCTTAACAGGTTTGTAGTTGTTGAATCTAATGAACCAAGACGTGTTGGAGATCTAAAAAGATTTAAAGAACCACCTACAAGTATAGTCAACTGGGTTAATTATGTTCGTAGAATGAAAGGTAATTTATCTGATGCAGCAAGAGATAATGCAGAGTTAGATCTAAACCAAACTGTACTAGAGTTTGATAAACCGTCAGAAGAATTGTTACAAGACTTTGCTCGGGAGATTATTAAAAGGCAAGACATATTAGAAAAAGATAACTTAGAACCTTTGCTCAGTAGATCTAGAGAGAAGGCTATGAGACTGTCTTTGCTTGCTACTTTAGCTTCTAGTGCTGATGCAACAAAGATTACAGCCGATATAACTAAGTGGGCGATTGATTACATTAGATACTATGATCTTATGTTTATTGAAGCTTGTAGAGATAAGGTAGCAAGTTCCGCAACAGAGTCTAAGATCAAACAAGTCTTATCATTTATCAGATCTAGAAATGGAGAAGGTATATCTAAAAGAGAAGTAGATAGACATGAACTATTTAGAAGTATGAAGTCATACGAAGTAAAAGAGATTATTGAAAGATTAAAAAATGCTGGAGAGATCCAGGAAATTGAAATAAAAGTTGGGGGTAAGGGTAGACCAACCAAAAGGTTTGTTGCCGTAGATCCTAACTTCTTTGAGGAATAATATGAAGACACCATCATTAGAAAGCAGAGAAGATCAGAAACGAGAAGAACGAGTAGCAGGATTCTTAGAGGGCCTTTGGGGAGTTAGTTGTCATAAGTTACCCACAAGTTATTCACTAGATTATTGGATAGAGTCGCAAGAAAAGAATTACTGGTGCGAAGTTAAATGTCGTACCTTTGCGTATGACAAGTATGACACTTTGATAATTTCTACGAATAAACTTAGAAAAGGATCTTCGTTTGCATTAGCAACAGGCGTACCGTTCATTATTGTTTATGCTATGACTGATGGTATTTATATGCATGAATGGAAGAAAGACTTTGTTTATGATGTCAGAATGAATGTAAGTGATAATCCTACCTATGATGAAGATAACGAACCTTACATACATATACCGTTAGAAGAATGGATCTGCTTATCAGACAAGCCTTTGGGTATGGACCGTAATGAAATAGGTTTCTGATGAGAAAGAATGCGCCAACAACCAAACTCACTAAAGAGCAAGAAGCCTGGATGGAGAAACAAAAGTTATATGCAACTCACCCCATTTATAATAATTCTTTAATAAGAAAGATTTGTAATGATTTTGATGGGAAAGTAATTGAAGTAAACGGTAGAAGTATTACCCAAGCCTAGAAGGTCTGCCGAATAACTGTTCGTCTAGATCTAATCTTTCTTGTGATAAAGGATCTAGGTTAGGCATTTCAATTGATGAAATATCTGGAAGAGGTATGTTTTGAACAACAGGCGCTTGAGTTGAACGTAAGTTTTGCCTTGCTTCTTGCTCTATATCTTCTACGTTAGTAACGGCTTCTTGTACTGCTTTTTTTGACTTACTTAATATTTCCTCAACGCCTACTGCATCTATAGCGCCACTCATAATATCTCCAGCCAATGATCCAGCTTCTTGAGTCTCCATGCCTATCTCTCTTACCAAGAATTGTCTTAATGATTGCTCCGTCATATCTAACAAAGTCATAATAGATCCTTTGTCTGTCTTTGCAAGATTGGAAACAATCGTAGGAGAAGCAAATAGTTTTCTTGCAAAAGCCAAACCAATAACTGATGGTAAAACTGCAATTGGATTTAAAGCTAAGCTCGCACCAATACCAGCAGCAACCAATCCACCAGCTGCTCCGCCTCGTCCTGCTTCTTGTTTGGTTAAAATATCTATTTGTTTTTGAAAGTTTCTTAAACCTTGAGTAAGTTCTTTTCCAAACATAGCATCTAAAGTTTCATCACCATAAGAATCTAAAGCTGTTTTTAAATTGCCAGGTTTAAATAAATCTGTAATTCTGCCTTTACCATTTATGTCTACAGACTTAGACAAAAGTTTTTGCATACTTGCTTGCTGTATGCTGTTAAAAACTTCAGGACTTACAGTATCTTTTAATATTTGTATATTTGCATTAGCGTTTGGCCTAAAAATAACATTAACCGTTTCATCTATTCCTTTTAACGGTAAATCAGATATTGCTCTATTAGCCTCTAACTTTAATCTATCTTCAGAAGCTTTAGCTAATTGTTTTAATCCTTGTACAAAAGCCAAGCCTTGATCGCTCGCATTCAAGCCAACTTGTCTGCTTGGATTTGTAAAGTCTGCTACTAAGTTTTTTATATCTTGAGGTTTTAATCTTGGGTTAATTTTATTAATTTGATCTATTGTAGTTCTTACAAGGTTGGCTGTATTTTTACCCGTAGCGCTATCAGTAAATAAAGAATCAAATTTGCCAGGATAATCTCTTTCAAATTTTTTAACTTCTTTTGCAAATTGAGTAAAGTTAATTGATTCATCTACAACATCCGTTGATGCTCTAAATGCATCATTAAATAATCTTTGTTTAATTTGAGCTTTTAATCTTTTTTCTGTATTACCAACCTTTCCTGCTTGGGTTAAGTATTTATCATACTGGTTAAGTGCTTTAAATATGTCATCTAACTCAGCTTTATCTCCATTTAAAATAACTTTTTTATAAATTTCATCTACATCAAATGCACCTTTCTGAGAATTAGAAATAATTTTTTTAATTTCCATTCTATCAAATGGAGCCATTCTTTCAGCAGCCGTTCTGTTTGCAATTCTAAGCTGTTCTATTGCATTATTCATATCAGATAGCACGTCACCTTTTACTTCAATTTCATCTCCAAACGAATTAGGATTAAGCTCCTTGTTTCTTTTTATGGTTTTTGCTAATTGAACATTAAAGTTAGTCACACCCTCAACTTCTAATTGAGTTAGAATACTGTTAGGCCCTCCTTTTGGTACAAAATATTCCCCATTTTGATTTACTCTAGAATCATCTAACTTACGCATTACTTCAATAATTACTTTACGCTCTGGGCTTGCTTCAAGGGTATCTCTTGAGATGGTGTTTAATTTTGAGTAAGCATTTCTTATATGTGATAAAGATACTAGGTTTGGATTGCCAAATTCATCTATTGGGTTAGCAACATCTTGTCTTAATTTTGCAAGCGCTTTTTCTATTTGAGCAACTATGCCTCCATCTAACTCATCTTTATTATTTACACCCCAAAAATAATCTGCATCTTTATGTTGTTTAATTAATTTAAGTGATTCATCAACATTATCATATATAACATTACGGATAATTCTGTCAGTTGTTTGTGCTTTCGCAAGTTCTAATCCTGTTTTTCCTTCAGTAGAAACAAGGTCATTAAAAACCTCGTCTACACCCCTGTATTTTTTTCCTAAATCAATTGTTACCTCGCGTCTTGCTTTTGCTAAATTTTCTTTTAACTCATCACTTAACATTTTTCTAGTTGGAGCATCACCATAATTACCAACTTCAATTGCATCATCAACAACTTCATCTAGCATTTTTTTAAGTTGTTGGGTGACAGTTTTTTCTTTTAACCGTAATGCTTGCAAACTGGCTTGGACTTGTTCATCTAAAGATCCCTTTGTTACGTCTGAAATAGATTGCTGTAGTAAAGCATTTTCTCCACCCATCTCTTTTAAAAGGTTGTCTATTTCAAGCCTTAAAAAACCAGCAGTTTCTTTGTCCCTTGTATTGCCAAGAACTTGTTCTGAAATGTCTTGCAATCTTCCAGGAAGCTTTCTACCTAAAGTTGCTTGAGATGCTAGGCCTTTAAAATCAAATTGCTTTACTCTGCCATCTCTAATCGCTTTTGCTATTTGTCTTTCACTTGCTTCTTTACCTAAACTAGCATCTAATTTCAATATGTCAGTTGCAGACCTACCTTTAGCCATTTGCCTGTTAAGTCTTAAATCTTCTACTGGCGCACTTTTGCCTAAAAATAATTTAAACCCCATACCTATAAGTTCACCTACACCTTGACCAATAGATCCAAACAAAAATTCACCACCAAACAAATCTTTTAATTCATCTCTTTCTTGAAGCTGAAAACCTTCTTGATAATCTAATGCTTCTTCAGCAGCCTTTCCTGTAGATGAACCTACACCAGCTGCTACCATTCTAGCTATTCTATTTCTACCACCAAATGCAGCCGTAAGGCCTTTAATGATTCTTAATTGAGGCGACATAACGGCAATAGCTCCAGCAATCGGGCCAGCTATACCTGCAAAGTCTGCAAGATCTCCAGTCTTTAACCCAAAATCATTTTCATCAATTATGGTATTTAACGGTATTCTAGAACCGTCAGTTAGTGTTCTATATTGAATTGGCAGGCCTAGTTCTTCTAAGCCTGTAGGCTTTATTGCTACTTGCCCTTTAGTGTTTCTTGTAAAACCTGATGATCCTACAAAGTTAGATAATACTTGATCTTGTTCGGTTGGAGTTTCTGCTCTGGCTAACTGCGCTCTAAGATTTCTAAGTACGCCTTCTCTTTCAGTACCTTTATCTATTTGTCTTTCAAACTTACCTTTAATTCCTGTTTCATAATCAAAGTTTAGTTTGTCATAAAAAGGAGATACAGCACCAGATGCTATAGTAGCTTTTACTTTTTTCTTTGCCTCTTCTTCTGTATCAGCTTCTACAAACTCAAATACATCTTCAGAAATATTTACTTTATATCTAGGCATTATAAAGTTGTCTCAATATATCCAGAAGAATTATCGCCAAGTCTATAACTTTCTATATTATCAAAATCAAAGTTTAGGATTCTTTGTAATAAAGGAATATTGTTTTGCAAAACTCTTGAAGGATAACCAGCTTCCTGTAAAGCAGTAGCATTAGACGTAATTGTGTCTTGTTGAGTTCTCATGCTTTCTATTATTTGCGCTCTACTATCTGTAAGTTTCTTTTTAAGTTCTGCTGGTGTTGTAAACACGTTTACGCTACCAAAAATATCAGCAACAAGTTCTCTATCTAAGTTAGAAATAGTTTTACCAGATTCTCCTAAAATATCTCTAACAGATCTTTGTGTAACAGTCTTTAAAATAAGATCTGTTCTTTTGGCTGCTGATAGATTGTTCCAATCTTTTTCTCCCATACCAGCAGCAGCTCTTAAATCTTCACTTATTTTAGTAATAAATCCTTTAACACCAAAAGCGTTAGGATCATTTATATCTTCATTAAGTATTTTATTTAGATCACTTACAATTCTTTCATCTTCATCAAAATCTTTTAATGCGCCCGTTAATTTTCCTTCAAACTCAACGTATGTTTTAATCTTGTCTTTATCGTACGGTCCTGCGTTTGCAGCATCTAAAGCTGCTTCGGCTTGAGCAAGTCTTAATTTAGATGCAAAGTCTCTTTCTTCTTTGTCAGCCATTAGCTCTCTAGCTGCTCTTTCTTCGGCGGCTTTAGATGCTCCACCTGCAAGACCTGCGCCCATTTGACCAGTTCTTGTAAGTTCACCACCTACGTTTCTAATAAAGTTAAGGAATCTATCAGAACCAAAGAATCCTGGTTGATCTAATTTTCTACTTATAGGATCATTTTGTTTTCTAAGTTCTTCTTGTTCTGCGACAGCTGTATCAGTTACAGGTCTTTCAATTTCTGGGAGCTTGGGCAAAGCCATTTCATCTAATGTAGATTTAAATTCATCTTCAGATAAGCCGCTAAACTTAACAGCATTTTCTGCTAAAGTATCCGCTTCTGTTTTATCTACATCTACTGTTTGCTCTATTGGCTTAATAAATTCTAAAGCCTCTTCTATTTCGCTTGGTCGTTGTACGTTTTCTTTCTCAAATCTATCTCTTAATTCTTGACTTTGACCTGATAACTCATCAAGCATAGGAGTGATTGGATCATTATATGGATCAAAAATTGGTTCTATAGTTTTTTGGTAAGAGTCGTAATCGCCTTGACTAACTTTACTTTTTATATCTTCATCACGAAAATCAAAAGAAGGACTGACTTCGTTATCAAACACACCTTGTTCTTTTACTCGGTCAGAAAAGTCTTGAACTGCGCCAGGAACTTTTAATAGGTTAACCATAGCTCTTGCTCTATCTTGATCTGTCGGCACATAACTGTCGTAAGTTGGTTTAAATAAATCTATACCACCAAGACCTATAGAAGGACTAAATTTTTGTTTGCCTCCAAAATCTTTTGCTGGTTGAAATCCTGTTACTTCACCAAAAACTCTAGACAAGCCTCTAACAGCAGGCTCAGTTGCTCTAGCAATTCCATATCCTAAATCAGCTATATTGGTACCAACATCTTCACCCATTTGAAATGGTCCTATTTGAGGAGCATCTCTTTCTTTAAATTCTTGCAGTATAGACAAAACAGCTGAGCCTTTTTCTAAACTATCATCAGATAAAATTTTATAAGGATTAAAAAAAGGAGTGTTTATAAAATCTGGCTGTTTGCTTAAATCAATTAAAATTTCACCAGTTAATTTATCTCTAATTTCGTAAGCACCAATTCCACTAGGACCACCATTTGCAAACATCCTTCTATTAAGAAAGTTCATACTAGCCTCTTTGTCCAGGTACTAAAGCTCCGTAAGCAGAGAAAGCTGCTCCAAGACCTTGAGCGCTTGGATCGGGAGCCATACCGTAAGTAGAATCAATCTGACTTCCTGCTTGTTTGTAGCCAGGCAACATAGAGCCAATCTGCTGCATAGTTTGTAACGGCCTCATTTGCTGTTGCATCTGTTGACCGTATTGTCTTTGATTTTGCATTTCTGCAATATTTCTTGCATTAGCTCCAAACCCTGCTAGTTCTGCTCTTTGCCCTCTGTTTAAGGCTTCTAAGTTTTGACCGATACCAGCAAGTTGACCGCCATATCCTGCTAATTGAGATCCTAATTGAGAAGCTCCAGCTCCTCTTTGTCCACCTATACCTAATAATCCACCAGCTAAGCCTGCTCTTGCAGCAGCCTCGCTTTGACCAAACTGTTGTAAGCCACTAGCTAAACCTTGTTCTGCTCCTAATCTTGATCCAGCAAATCCACCTAAGCCTTGAGCAGCAGCTCTTTCTGCTTGTCTTTGCCTTGCAAATTCACCCATACCTGTTTGTTGTGCTTGTGAAAAACCTCTTGCTCTTATGTTTGATAGTGCGTCACCTAAGCCTCTACCGAGCGCTTCTCTTCTTTCTTCGGCTCCTAACCTAGCTCTAGATCCAAAAGCTGATTCGCCACCAGCTGAGATAGCTTGCGCTCTTGCCGCTATATCTTGCTGATCGCCAGCTTTCATTACATCATCAATAGTTTGTTGAACAACTCTATCTTCATAAGGATTGTAGAACTGTTCTGTCATACTAGGATCGTATGCACCTAAAGTACCTCTAAGAAGATTCTCGGATTCACCTAAACGGTTGCCATATTGATCAACAGCTCCTGTTGCAATACCTCTTGCTTGGCCAATCCCAGAAAGAGCGCTATCTAAACCTAAGCCATATTGCTCTTCTGCTCTAGAAAAATAAGGATCTTGTAGTTGTTCGGCTCTTCTAGATTGTTCTATAGCCTGATTAACTAAATCTTGTTGTTGAGTAAAGAATGGTTGGAATGCACCAAGGCCAGCTTGCGCTCTTTGTCTTGCTTGAGTTTCTAATGGATCTAAACCAGCTGTTTGTTGTAAAGGAACATCACTTCCTATTAAGTTCGCACCAGCTTGTTGTAATTGATTATAAAAACCAGGAGTGCCGTCTGATCCAAAATATAAAGCCCGTATAAGCGGGTCTGTTATAGTTTCTGCGGTTCTTTGACTTTGAAGTACGGGATCTACTGTATTAGCCATTATGCCATACTCCCTGAAGCGTTATACTTTTCAAATGTGTCCATTAGTTTATTCATTACATTTACACCTTGTTCTCTATCTGGTTGACTGGATGCTATCAACTCAATACCTTTTTTTGTTTTATTAAATTCAAAACCACCAGCGCCGTTGTTAGCAGCAGCCGTCATAACAAACTCACCATCACTAAGCATAGCTGGTATATCATCAGATGTTCCTGTTCCAGGACCGACTGATTCACCACCATCTCGCATATCTAGTTCGCCTATCGCAGCCAAGCCACCTTTATTAAATTGTTGTCTAAATCCTATCGGGCCACCAAACTTTGCTGCTTTTCTTACACCTAAATCAAAACCACCAAATACAGGAGCTGGGTTAAGATCTGGTCTTATTGATTGTCTAATGTCGGTTAAACCACCTTCAGTTTTCTTTGACGCATCTTTAACAGCTTTACCGTATAAAGCAGCCATTGCTAATGCCGCTGCATTTAGACCACCTCCACCAGACCCCGTTTGTAAGCTGTCTGAAGCACTAGAGGCAATATTCTTAATACTTTGTGGAATTAATGGGGAGCCTGTTTCTCCTTCTCTTGTTTTAAATTCTGGAATGTTTTTAGCTATTGCTCTTTGAACATTCTTCATTCCTGGTACACCAATAAAATGATCTGGAACACTTGAACTTTTTCCTTTGATCATGTCTTCTATCAATCCAATTACACTTTGACCACTTTGCTTGCCACTTACTCTACCTTGTGTTATTGGACCAGATAATTGATCTGTTTCTTTAAGAACATTATAGTATTGCCTTGCTTCATCCATCGTGTAATAGTTACCATCTTTGTGCAAAGCTTCTACTTGACCGTCAGCTCTTTGTCTTTGCTGACCTTCTATAAAATTTTGTTTTGTATAATCTAAAAATCCATCATCTCCACTTTGACCAGATGCCATTACCATTTGACCATCCATACCAGGTGTATATGCAGCGTTCATTATGCTGCCTACTGGATTTCCAGCAGAAGTAAATGTATCAAAAGCTTGGCCTCCCATAGTATCAGCTCCGCCTACGTCACTAAATATTCCTCCATACCCTTGTCTTTGATTTTCCCCATATGTTTTACCTATTTCTTGACCATATCTTAGTGGATTAAATACAGTTTCTCCTTCAATTACATTTCCAAGACTATCTAATTTATCAACTTGACCAATATTTGAAAGTGCGCTTCCAAAGCCACCACCAATATTTTTAAAATCGCCAGAGGTTATAGATTTAAGCGCACCATCTTTACCAAACACACTTTGACTGCCGCCAGCCATTACGGTCATGATATCACCAAGACCCCCTTCACCTTTAGCAAGTTTAAGTGCGGCGTTACCTTTTTGATAAACAGCAGCAAACGGTTGCCAAGGGCCAGGTATAACAGCTGCAATAGGTGCTACTTTCTTAACTACCTTCTTGACGCTTTTTGCTAATTTTTTTAGAAAGCCAAACTCTGCTTGTCCTGTAATAGGATTGATAGACATACCTTGACCCACTTCATATTCTTTCGGATCCAAGCCAACTGCTTGCATTTCTTTCTTAATGAGTGATTTTGTTTTGTCTGATATGACTGGAGGAACGACCATTTCGCCTTTTGCAACGTGGGCCATAAAGCGATCTTCGTTGCGTCCTAAA
>WLWG01002570.1_pt1 | contig 13633 bp, 22 predicted proteins | sample 6712871 | NCBI WGS metagenome assembly WLWG01 (sample SAMN12718693, study PRJNA515312) | sponge metagenome | isolation source: marine sponge | host: Mycale hentscheli | place: New Zealand: South Island, Marlborough, Capsize Point | collected 2003-05-01 | reverse complement strand
GTGTTAAAATTGGATACACAGAAAATGCTAAAAACTACCCTGTAGAGCTTAGCTCAGATCAAATGTTTGTTAATGTACCTTGGACAGATACGCAAAATCCGTTTCAAACTATTACAGGTGCTGGATCAAATAATACTGATTCTGGTATTTTATTAAGTGATAGCGGCGGAACTGTTTTAATATTAGGTGCAGGTAGTGTTACCGCTGCACAAACAAGTAATACAATAACATTAACAGGTGTAAATACATGGGTTGCAAATGCAGTAACCGTTGCAGGTTACGTTGCGGCTCCAGCTGCTACAGATGCAAATTTAGTTTGGAAAACTGATGCTAACGGAAATCCTGCTTGGAGAGCCGATGTTGATACTGGTATAACTGGAGTAACTTTAGCTGTAAATAGTACAGGAACTTGGACCGTACCCTTATCAGAAAGTATATCAAACAGAGAACTTACATTAACATCTAATGTTTATGGTGGTGGTTCAAAAGTTGGTTTTGTTCCTGCCGCAGGTACAGCTACAACATTTTTAAGAGGTGATGGATCTTGGGGTGCAATACCAACAGGGTTACAATTTAAAGGAACTTGGGATGCTAGTGGAACTGGAGGTGGTAATCCTGATTTAACAACTTTAACACCGTCTGATGGTTGGTTATATATAGTTAACGTTGCTGGTTCAGCTGCGCCAAACGGATCAGGTGTAGCTCCAAATTCTTGGAATTTAGGTGACTGGTGTATTTATGACGGAAGCGCTTGGACTAGAGTACCAGCTACAAATGCAGGTGTAACTAGTGTAACAACAACTGATGGAACTTATGTAGATTTAACACCTAACACCGCAACAACAGGCGCTATTACTGTTACAGCGGATTTAAGTGCTGTTAATGGAAGTTCTGATACTACTACAAGATTTTTAAGTAAAGATAACACCTGGGATGTTCCTAGCTACACAGGAGCAGGTGTGACTACATTTACAAATACTAATGGTACGTTTATATCTGCTGGAACTGAAAATGCAACTGCTACTGGAGCCGTAACTGTTGGTACAATAGATTTATCAGCAACTGGATTAAGCGGTACTCCAGCTACTGCTGCAACACAGTTTTTAAGTGGTGCAAATACTTGGAGTGTTCCACCTGGAACATATACACTTCCACTTGCTGCAGACGGAACAAGAGGTGGTGTGCAGATAGGATATACTACTAGTGCTGTTAATAGAAATTATGCTATTACGTTGGATTCAGAAAAAATGCTTGTTAATGTTCCGTGGACAGATACTCAAAATACTTATACAGCAGGAACAGGTTTAAGTTTGTCTTCTTTTGAATTTTCAGCAGATATAGATACAACCGCTGCCAGTTCAGCAACTAATAGTTTATCAACTGATTCTGGAAGATATTATGCGGTTCAACTTGATGATAACGCTACTGCTGCTGATAAAAAAATGGTTGTCAATGTACCTTGGTCAAGTGGTGGAACATATAGTTGGAAAGTAAAAGATAATACAGCAACGCCTATAGTTAAAACTTTAGCAAGCACTGAAACATTACAATTTATTATGGCTAGTCATAATGCAGCGCCTACGGCTACATTAACTGACACAGGTGGTTCGGCTCCATATATAATGACGTTGACAGGAAGAGATACAACATATGGTGCGGTTTCAACAAGTGCAGCTGGTTTAGCTCCTCAATTACCTGCAGCTGTTGGTGGTAAATTTTTAAGAGCTGATGCTACTTGGGTAGTTCCACCTGACGAAGACACTTTATATACTTTAGCTGGTGCGGCTGATGGCAGTGTTGCTGCTAATTACAATTTAGTTTTATCAGCTGATGGAACAGCACAAAATACTATGGTATTTAAGCAAGGTTCTAATGTTACTTTTACAAGAGCTGCAAATTCTTTAACTATAGAAGCTGATAATGATAATGATAATACAACATACGACTTTTTTGCTATACAAACAGGTGGTGATAATGATGATCCGGCTTTACGTTTAGACCCTAGCACAGGTAGTAATGATGATGTAACTTTAACTGGTGGCGGTAACATGACAATTACTAGAAATAGTAATACTCAAATTACTTTTGCTGCTACTAATACTTGGAATGCTAATGCATTAAATGTAGCTGGTTATGTAGCTGCTCCTGTTGCAGCAACAGCAAATAAAGTATGGAAAACTGACGGATCCGGTAATCCAGCTTGGAGAGATGATGACACTGGAAGTAATACAACTTATAGCATAGATGTTCCAGCCGCTACAACTAATATAAATTTAAAAGGAGCAAACCCTACTAGTAATGATGCTATAGCATTAACAGCTGGTACAGGAATTTCTATAACTAGAAATACTGATAGTCAATTAACTTTTGCTAATACTTCGCCGGATACTGGTGTACCAGCAATACTAAGCAACGGTTCAGCACCGTCATTAAATACAGGTATTACTAGTGCAGAAGTTAGAACACTTATAGACGCTCAGAAAGTTGGAGAACAAGGTTACAATACAATAATTGTTACTGTTGTAGCTGTTTCGGGTGTTGGTAATAGGTATCAACTAGACGGTTATACACAAATAAATGCTCAAATAAAACCTGGTTTTACATATAGATTTGATCAAAGTGATTCAAGTAATAGTTCGCATCCTTTAGCATTTAAAGATTATGCTGGCAACGCTTATACAACAGGTGTAACAACTGTAGGAACACCTGGTTCAGCCGGGGCATATACACAGATAATACCAACACAACAAACTAATAATTTAACTTATTATTGTACTAACCACGCTGGTATGGGAGGTACTGTCAGTACTGGTACTGGAGAAGTTTTTGTTGATTGGACTAACGTTGCTAATCCCGGTAAATTAACTTTAAAAAGTAATACAGAGTCAACGTTACAACTAAGGTCTGAAGATGTAGCTTTAGCTGCTAACGAAATAATTGGAGCAATAGAATTTTATGGAAGTGATGGTACAGCTCCTGGTGCAGGGGTTAAATCTTCTATAATTGCTAGAAATGGAGATCAAGTTGGAGGAACTGGAGATAAAAGTAATTTAATATTTGCTGTAAGTGATGGAGCTTCTAATAACAACGAAGCATTAAGAATTAATTCAACAGGATCTATAGCTATTGATGGAGCAACTAAATATGGAACTTCAGGTCAAGTGCTAACATCAGCGGGTGATGCGCCTCCAACATGGACAACACCAAGCGTGGGTCAAAATTATTATCTCGATGGTATAACTAAAGCTGGAAATGTTTTAACTTTTAGTGTGAGTGGTACAACAAATCAAACTTACACTTTTGGTTCTAATGCTTTTAATAGCACAACTATACCTACAAATAATAACCAAATAACAAATGGAGCTGGATATATAACTTCATATACAGAAAATGATACGTTAGCTACAGTAACTGGTAGAGGAGCAACTACAGCCACAGCTTGTTCATTTACTAATACAACTTCGTTTACAGTTGGGTCTAGTGGAACAGGTAGTGTTTATATAGGAAACAATGCAACTAGTAAATTTGCAAGATTTCATACAAACAATACCGACACTTATTATGATATGAATTGTGGTAATGTATTATGGAGACAATCTAGTTATACAAGATTTAAATTTGATATGACAAGCGCTGTTTTTACATGTGCAGGTGATATTGTAGCTTTTGGAACGCCTTCGGACGAAAGATTAAAAGAAAACATTAAACCTATTGAATCAGCTTTGGAAAAAGCAATAAAACTTCAAGGCGTAACATTTGATTGGAAAAAATCAAATAGTGAATTAAATATAAAAGAAGATATAGGATTTATAGCTCAAGATGTTAAAAAAGTTGTACCAGAACTTGTGAGAGAAAATGAAAATGGTATGCTTTCAATGAGGCATCAAGGTATTGCTCCTATACTACTTGAGGCTATAAAAGAATTAAAAATCGAAATAGAAGAGTTAAAAAAACATAAATGTAATTGTAATAAGTAATGGCAGTACCAACTAGTGGAGCACTTAACATGCTTAATATAGCAAGAGAAGCATTATATGGAACCTGGGGATCAGGAACAATAACTGGACCAATATCTTTATATGATATGGTTAATGGTGGCAATGCAAATGGATCAGGTAATTCTTATCCTACTGTAAACACTGGATGTTTACCTAATCCAGCTGACAGAGGTAATTATGTACAAGTTTTGCAAGTTTACAAATATACTAATGGAACTGTTGCAGGTCCTTTTATACATTATTTAAATCCTTCACAAGCAGCTACAGCTTCAGCCGCAGTTGATACAGATATTTTATATAGTGATGCAGATTTAACAACACCTGTTGCGGCTCACGGTAGCGGCGCAAATTCATATTGGTATCAACTTACTAGTGGGCTTAACAGTGATCAGCTAATTTGTGGTGATACATATGGCTCAGGATGGGATACAACAGGAACTGGCGCTATAGATAACTTAACATGTGGTCAACCTTAAATATAAATTATGCCTATAACTTATCCATATAAATTTTCAGATTGGTACGGTTATGATAAAGACTGTGTATCAACTACATCTTATAGTTCTTCGACTGTAAGTGTTTTTAATGGTGTTTGTCCTTTTAATGGATCTAATCCTCCTGCTAGTCAAACATATTATCATAATGGTAGTGGAACATTACCAGCGGCAGGCGATAGATGTTTTAGCGATTCGGCTGGAACATCTGCGTTAGCTTCTGGTTATTATTACTTAACTGGTACTGGTAGCGGTAATAGAACTTATATTCAATTAGATAATAATGGAGATGTCTTATTTGGCTATCCACAACAATGTTAATAAATTAAAACAATAAAAATGGCAATTACTTATAAATGGTCTATTAATCAAATGAATGCTCACATTGAGGCCGAAGGAGAGCAAAATGTAATATTTATAGTACATTGGACTTATTCAGGTTCAGAAGAAGTTAGTGGAAAAATGTATTCAGCAAGTCAAATAGGTGCTCAAAGTTTTACTTATGTAAAAGGAGAACCTTTTGTACCTTATGAAGATACTGAAGATTTTGAAAACGTAGTTATTGGATGGCTTGAAGGAGTTTTAGATATAGATGCTATGAAAACTATTATAGCTGATAATATTCAAAAACAAATCACACCTGTAAATGAAGATTTATATTTTACATGGGATATGCCACCTGCACCACCGGTACCACCTGTGGAAGAATAGTGTAAGTTTGTAAAAAAACAAGTGATACTATAATTAAACCTATATTGCTAGCGAAGCAATATTAACCAAAAATAAAGTTTAACCCTTAAAACCAAAACACGATGACTTATTTTTATTCGTTGAGCTCAAGTATGGGCCAACCACAAACACCGCAGATTACCGAAGAAACTATTAAAATCTGGAAACATTTATCCAAAAAGAAACATTGGAGAATAGTACAGTTACCTAATGGTTATTTTCAAACCGAACACCGTGACCTTGTAGAAAAAGACAAATGGTACGATGTAACAAGACGTGAAACTATGGAAGCCGCTGAAATTGCTATTGATGGTAGTGTTGATCACTATAAGAAAAAAGTAGATTTCTTAAAAGGACCTAAAGTAGTTAAGACGTTTAAATAATATCAATTAATAAAATCAAATCAAATTAAATTATGTCAAATGCAATTGTAAAGAATCTGAGCTTTGGTTCGGATGCTAAAGATAATGTATTTGCTGGTATTAAAAAACTTACACAAGCCGTTAGCTCCACTCTTGGGGCTAGTGGTAAGTGTGTTATGTTAGAAGATAATACCGGTAAACCTCTTATCACAAAAGATGGTGTAACCGTAGCTGAAGCTATAACTTTATTAGATCCTGTAGAAAACATGGGAGCAACATTGTTAAAAGAAGCTGCAAGAAAAACAGTAAGAGAAGCTGGCGATGGAACTACAACAGCGACAGTGTTAGCTCATGCTATTTTAGAAGAAGCTTATAAATCTACCGCTTCAACAAGAGATATAAAAGAAGGTATAGAAACAGCAACAAAACAAACTATACAATATTTAGAAGATATAGCTGTTCCTGTTGAAGGTGATATGATTGATCAAGTCGCAACTATATCAACAAATAACGATCCTGTTTTAGGTAAAATTATTGCAGATGCTTTTAGAGCAGCTGGTAAAAATGGAGTAGTAATGTTAGAACCTACTGAATTACCTGAAACAACATATGAACTTATTGATGGTATTCAATATAATAGAGGTTTAAAAAATGTACATTTTGTAACAAACGAAGAAACAACCACTGCTGAACTAGACAAACCTTTAGTTTTATTAGTTGAATCACAGGTTGATGTTGTTAGAAAAATACAAAACGTATTAGAATATGCTATAAAACAAAACAGATCATTACTAATAATAGCTGATATAGATACTCAAGTTATGTCGGCATTAGCAATGAACAAAATAAAAGGTAATATTAAAGTAAATGTAATTGATGCGCCTATTTACGGTATAAGTAAAAAAGAAGTATTAAAAGATTTATCATTAGTTACTGGCGCTACTATTATTAATGAAGATTTAGGTGATGATATAGATTTAATAGGTCCTGAACATTTAGGTGAATGTTTAAAAAGTATAACAAGTCAAACTGAAACAATTTTACAAGCAAAGCCTAATAACAAAGAAGTAAAAGATATTATAAATAAATTAGAAAAGGATTTAGCTAAAACAAAAGATCCTTTAATAGTTGTAAGATTAGAAAAAAGATTAGCAAGACTTTCTGGTAAGGTGGCTGTTGTAAAAGTAGGGGCTAACTCTGAAGTAGAATTACAAGAAAAACAAGCTAGAGTCGAAGACGCTATTTGTGCTACTAAAGCTGCTATAAAACAAGGTATAGTACCAGGAGGTGGTATTGCTTTATTAAATGCATCAGTATTTGTTGCTGTTAAACCAACGCAAAAAATTTTATATGATGCAATTAAAGCGCCTTTCTTAACTATATTAAATAACGCTGGTATAGAAGATTATTCTGAAATACAAAAGTTTGGATATGGTTTAAACGTTGTTACAGGAGATATGGTAAATATGATTGAGTCTGGGATTATTGATCCTTTGCTTGTCACTAAAAGTGCATTACAAAATGCAGCTTCAGTAGCTACAACAATATTGTCAACTGATTGTGTAATTAATAATTTAAGAATACAACCATGAAAGCAATAGGTAGAAATTTAATTATACAAGCTATAAAACAAGGTGTATCTGAAACTAAAGGCGGTTTATTGTTAGCAGAAAAACAAAGAGAAGATATAAGGTATGAAGAGGCAACTGTAATATCTGCTGGTAATGAAGTTGTAGGTATTAAAGAAAATGATGTAATATATTTTGATAAAAACAATTCACATCAAATAGAAATTAAAAAAGACATTTATAGCGTGGTTCGTATGGATCATGTTGTAGTTGTATTATGAGATTAGAACCTCGAGATATAAAAAAATTAAATCTTTTAAAACATTATAGGATTATTAGAAAATGGGCCTGTAAAAATAATGAATTAAACGATGCAGATTTAGAATTGCTTATATATTTCGATTGCATGGATCTTTTTACAAGAGAAGATTTTAAAATCGGTACATATTCTTATAGTTGGGACAATAGACGCTGGAACAGATTACTTAAAGAAGGTTGGATAATCGTATGGAGACAACATAATCGAACAACCCAAAAGTATAACATTTACAAAGTTTCATTTAAGTGTAAACAACTAATAAGTCGCATGTACCGTATTATGCTAGGTACAGAAGATATACCTACAAGCATGCATCGAAATAAAATAATGAAAGGCAAAACTTATATAGACAAGGTTATGATTACGTCTATAGAGAATGTCAATAAAGATAAAAATAGATAACTATGGAAAAACCAAAAAATAATTTTATGGGCCAAGGTCAGTTAGATAACTTTACAAGAATGTCAGGTGATACTCAACCTTATGCTGATACTTTTATGAAAAATTTTCAAAAACCAAAAGATTTAGGAACACAAACAGGAATAATAGGTGGATCAGTTCAGGATATAAATCAAGTTCCGACTATGCCTGCACCAATATTAGATGTTCCTGTTGATCCATCGGACTCAGAAATGAAAAATAACGCATATTAAAAAAATATTATGTCAGATAAAAAACAACTAGGTATACAAGCAGTATGGGGTGGACCATATAAAGCAACGGATTTAGCTAAAGGTAATGCAAGAAATAAAATGCAGGTATCTAAAGCTGAATGTCCTTATACAGCTGGACCAATAAGTAGCCTTGCACAAAAATAGTAAAAACTCACTAAAATGAGTGATAGAATAAGTAAACATATATCGCTTAAAGAAGGTATTAAATCTCACACAGCCACTAGGTTAAGTATTGACAATACACCTCGTGATTTAGATTTAATTAACATGAAAACTATTGCAGAAAAAGTATTTGAACCATTAAGGTTGTTTGTAGGTGGTCCAATTGCTATCAATAGTTTCTATCGCTCACCCAAATTAAATTCTGCTATTGGCGGAAGCACATCTTCACAACATTGTATAGGATGCGCAATTGACATAGATGACACGTATGGTTATAAAACTAATGCTGAAATGTTTGAATACATTAAATGTAACTTAGATTATGATCAAATGATATGGGAATTTGGTGACGATATAAACCCAGCCTGGGTGCACGTTAGTTATATATCAGAAGATGTTAACAGAAGAAGGTGTTTAAAGGCTTATAAAGAAAGTGGTAAAACTAAATACAAAACAATATAATGACTGAAAAATCCTACGAAAAACAAAACCGTAAAATGCGGAAAGATTATACAAAGGAAACTGGTAAAAAACTAGGTAGTAGACAAACGTCAGGAACTGGAAGCAGAAGAGTATCATTTGCTTGTAGGTTTGGCGGTATGGCCGGGTCATTAAAAAATTCAAAAGGAGAACCAACTAAGTTAAAGATGGCTCTTAAAAAATGGGGATTTGGTAGTAAAGAAGCTGCAAGATCTTTTTGTAATAAAAACAAAAAAAAATAAAAAAAAATGATTAGAAATTATTACACAGACGCTTTTAAATCAGGAATATCAGTTACTCCAAGTGACACGCTGTTACTTGATGGAAGAGCTAAAGCAACAACACCTATTTCTTACTGGAAAGAATATAATATATATATAGGTACATCACCAATTCAACAAGATAATTTTGGCGGTAACACAAGCGCAACAGCCAATCAAGCTAATACAGGCCAAGCTATTATTACTATTAAGGTAGATAATCCTAGAATACAACCAGGCATGACGGTACATGGTACTAATGTTCCAGCTGGAGCAACAGTTCTTAGTGTACAAAATTCAAAACAATTTACTTTATCTGCAAATATTGGAACACAAATAGCTGCTGATACAGTTTTAACTTTTTCTTTTGCTGTTTTACCAGCGATAAAAGTACAAACAATAAATAACGAAACTATTACATTTACAAACCCTGTAGCCGGATCTATACTACCAGTTAGTGTAGTTCAAGTTTATTCAACAGATACGCAAGGTGGTGTAAGTGATATAGTAGCTTTAAGTTAATATTATGCCAAAGTTTCCTGAAATAAAAGAAAAAAACCAAGGTAAATTTACTGCTTGGGCTAAAAAAAGAGGTATGTCGGCTTGCTCTGCAGCCAGCATGGTTATGAAAAATAAAAAAAAATATTCACCAGCTGTTATTAAAATGGCTAACTATGCCAATAATTTTGGCTGTAAATCAAAGAAAAAATAAATATGCAAACTAAAATCAACAAAGGTAATGTGAAAGCTGCTATCAAAGATGATAAAGCTCACATGAGTTATTTAAAACGAGATGTTATAGATGACCAAAAATCAGGAGGTAAATACAAAAATATTAATCAAACAGCTGACGAGAAGCATATTTCTAAGTTAGCAGGAGATGTAAAAGCTGATAAAAGCTGGATCTCTAAACACATGAAACATTAATTATGGGACTAAAAACACATCATTTAAAACCTTATGGAGCTGGCTTAGGTAAAGTTACTTCAGGTGGTAAAAAAGGAAGACTACTAGGTGAAAACGTTATTGTTAGAGATAGCAAATCTAGTGGTAAACACCAATATGACAAACACGGGATGTAAACCCGCTAAACAAAACTAAACAAAAATTAACAAAAATTAACAAAAATTAACAAAACAATTATTATGGCAAAGTACATTTCATTTAACGTATCAGACGGTGGCGGTTCAGGTTTAACCGGTGAGTCTGCATTTCAAAACGGGATCAATTTAGTTCCTGTAGATTTAATCAGTGGAGTTTTTCAAGCTTCAGCAACAACAGCTACTATTCAACTTAACTCAGTTGGAGTTGCTGATGTAGTTACTATTATAGCTGGTACAGCTGCAACAGGTGCGGCTGGATCACCAACAACAGTAAGTCAACCGCTTTTAAAAGATGCTATTCAGTATGCTATGAAAGCTAATCCAGGAGGTGTTGTATCTTCAGTTTCATTAGGACTAGACAACGGAACAATTGCAAACGGAAACGCAGCAACCGGTCTAAGAATGTATTGGAGATCATTTATTCAAGCATAATGAATAAAGGCTTAGGTGATAAAATAGAATCATTCACTAAAGCAACTGGTATTAAAAAAGTTGTTGATGCAGTGTCACAGGGTTTAAACATACCCTGTGGCTGTCAACAGCGAAAAGAAAAACTTAATCAAATGTTTCCAGGTAAAAAATAATAACATGGCGAAAAAGAAAAAAAAAGAAGTAGAAAAAATAATAGACAAAAAAGCTATAAAATTAGCTAAACTTAAAAAACATAAATAATTATGGCATATAAAAGCTCTCCAAAAAAAAGTAGTTCAAAATCAAAAAGTAAAAAGAAATTACCAGCTTTTTTAAAGAAAAAGAAAAAATAAATTATGAAAATTAAACCTAAAAAACCTTACAACAAACCAGGCGTTTGTTCTAAATAACATGTCTAAACCTAAGAAGAAATTTAAAGATACTAAGGTAGGTAAATTCCTATTAGGTAAATCAGGTATTGTAGATGTAATTAGTAATATATTGCCTGATCGCGGTGCGCTAGGTATGGTTAAAAACCTTATACATAAAGATCCAGACTTACCACCACAAGATAAGGAAATAGCTCTTAAGTTATTAGAGCAAGATATGACTGAATTACAAGAGGTTACAAAGCGTTGGTCAAGCGATATGAAGTCAGATTCATGGCTTAGTAAAAACACAAGACCAATGGCTTTAATATTTTTAACAATATCTCTTATAGTTTTTATATTATTAGACGGGTTTGATATAGCTTTTAGTATTGACACTGGCTGGATCGACCTTTTAAAATCACTTTTGATAACCGTTTATGTTGCTTATTTTGGTTCTCGAGGTGCAGAAAAATTTAAAGCAATAGGCAACAAATAATTAAATTTAATAAAATGAGTGAAGTAAAATCAATGATTACCAAAGACCAATTAGAAAAGATTCAAGGCTTTCAAAAAGAACTTAACAAGATCTTAAATGAAGTTGGATTTTTAGAAGCCCAAAAATCCGCAGTATTAGGAAAGTTCCATGAAGAAAACAAAAAGACTGAAGACTTCAAAAAAGAACTAGAAAAAGAATATGGCTCTATCAATATTAATTTAGAGGATGGAACATATGAACCTATTGAAAAAGAAGAAGATAAGAAATAATGTCTTCAGTTATTAGAAAGATAAGTATTGGTTCTGACTACAAAACTGATGCTATGCACTACTCGATAGGGCAGTCAGTATATGGAGGTCATACTATATCACATATACTTTCTGATAAAGAAGATAGATCTTATAATATTTTTATCAAAAAACAAAACGAGGTATTGCCATGGAAGAAATTTAATTCTAACATGGCTATATCCGTTGAGTACGATTTAGAGTATTAGTGAAAAGCTTATTTGATTTTATCGTTGAGCCAGTAGGCCAGCGATATAATAATGAAGTTAAAGTAGGTGACAAAAGCCTTATAATTAACACACAGCTAGAAACTTTTAAATCTGTAAACAATATAGCTAAGGTTATACAAGTTCCTAAAATATATAAAACTTCAGTTAAAATTGGAGATTTAATTATGATTCATCATAATGTATTTAGAAGATGGTATAACGTTAGAGGTGAAGAAAAAAACAGTAAAGCATATTTTAAAGATAATCTTTATTTTGTTCAACCTGATCAAATATATTTATATAAACAAAAAAACAAATGGAAAGCTTTTGGCAACCGTTGTTTTGTTGCTCCTATAAAAGATCAAGTTGACATACATAATAATTTAGAGCAGTTTCTTATTGGTATATTAAAATACGGTAATAATGCATTAGAAGCGCTAGGAATTAACGAGGGAGATCTTATAGGTTATACACCAGACGGAGAATATGATTTTATTGTAGACGGTAAGCGTCTTTATTGTATGAAATCTAATGATATTGTAATTAAATATGAACGTCAAGGAAACGAAGTTGAACATAATCCAAGCTGGGCACAAAGCGGTTGAAGAACTTATTAAAGTTGCTAAAGAAGCTATTGTTGATTCAGATGATGATATAAGTGCTGATCGTTTAAAAAACGCTGCAGCTACAAAAAAATTAGCTATATTTGATGCTTTTGAAATATTAAATCGTATACAAGAAGAAAATAATATATTAGAAGACATAATTGTAGATAAAAAAGAAACTACTTTTAAAGGTTTTGCTGAAAAAAGATCTAAATAATGTATCAGCAAAATTTATACAAAATAGTTCAACCTATAAAACCACACGTTATTAAAAGGCTTAATAAGTCTAAAAAATGGGAGTATGGTTATAATAAAGAATACGATATTATAGTAATAAGCAGAACCGGTCAAATCGGTGAAATATATGAAATACAAAATCTTATAATTGCTTTACCACTAGAAGACAATACTTTTAAAAGATCTAAATCTATAAAAGAACAATATTGGGAAGTGTTTGAAAAAAGGAAAGAACTAAAAAATATCAAAACAATATTTGATTGGAAAACTTATCCTGAAACATTTAAACAAAAACTACACGGCTATATTGATGAAGAATTTAAAAGAAGAGACGAAGGTTTCTGGTTTTATAACAAAGGTATTCCTACCTATATTACTGGTACTCACTACATGTATTTGCAGTGGTCAAAGATTGATGTTGGGCAACCAGACTTTAGGGAAGCAAACAGATTATTCTTTATATTCTGGGAAGCTTGCAAGGCAGACAAAAGATGCTATGGCATGGCATACCTTAAAAACAGAAGATCAGGATTCTCTTTTATGGCATCGGGCGAAACCGTTAATATGGCGACAATCTCAAGTGATGCAAGATTCGGTGTTCTCTCAAAATCTGGAGCGGATGCTAAAAAGATGTTTACAGATAAAATTGTCCCGATCTCAGTTAACTACCCGTTTTTCTTCAAACCGATACAAGACGGTATGGACAGACCCAAAACGGAACTCGCGTATAGAGTACCAGCGTCAAAGTTTACAAGAAAAAAACTTGAAGCTAATGAACGGCTTGAAGAAATGGTTGGACTCGATACAACAATCGACTGGAAAAATACTGGAGATAACTCCTACGACGGTGAAAAACTTATGCTCCTTG
>WLWG01002569.1_pt1 | contig 13634 bp, 9 predicted proteins | sample 6712871 | NCBI WGS metagenome assembly WLWG01 (sample SAMN12718693, study PRJNA515312) | sponge metagenome | isolation source: marine sponge | host: Mycale hentscheli | place: New Zealand: South Island, Marlborough, Capsize Point | collected 2003-05-01 | reverse complement strand
AGCAACCTTCTTGTTGCCCTGAAGCCTCCTGCAACAAAAAACGACACCAGTGAAATTATTTATGAAGTATCTCGAAGCACAGCACCTTACGTTCCAACGCCACTTTTTTCTCATGGCCGTCTCTATCTCTGGGGAGACAAAGGCGTCGTAACATGCCTCCATGCAGCGAGTGGAGAAATTATCTGGAAAGAACGTGTTGGTGGTAACTTTTCGTCATCCCCAATACTGATTGGAGACAAAATCCTCAATATCTCGAGCGATGGGGAAATGGTAACGCTGGCTGACAATGAGAAGTTTGAAATTCTAGGAAGACGCGAAGTAGACGAAGAATGTCGAGCAACAGCGGCAGTTGCTGAAGGATTTTTATTGGTCAGAACCAGAAGCAGTCTTTTTGCCCTCAATCTCTCAACACCTTAGGCTACTGCAGCAGTTTCTCTCGTATCTCTCTGTTAGTTGCTGCCAGCCATGCGAGTTCCTTATCTGACAGCCGCTTACCAGCCTGTCTTTTCACAATGAGCGGCTTCAGGTGCTCAAGAATACGCAACTGCAACTCAACCCGTTGCTTTAAAAACGGCCCCCAGACAGCATCATCCTGATACGCGTTTGCATATTTTTTTATTACTTCATGAACCATACCATCATAGAGTGAAAAACGCTGATATGTTTTTTCATCCCAGTCACCTCGAAGCATCCTGTCGATAAGCTCAAAGTGGGTGGCGAATTGCACTGACGCAAGGATGGTAACGTCTTCAACGGGCTGATCGCCTTTGACCGGCGGAGTAGCCATCGTGCACGAACTACTTATTATCCAGCACAACACCGCGGTAATTACTTTGTTCATGGAGCTACTCTTCTCCGCACAAACTCGTTCACAAACCCAGCAAAAACTTTTACCCGGTTCTTAATCAATCATTTTCTGCAGATGGCCTTCTTCGAAGACATCGCTTGCTGCTTCAACCGGTGCATCTTCCTCAACGGGCTGTCGTAAGTCATCCCACAACGAAGGGCCGACGGAGGCATAAAACATTTCAAAGACGTCTAATTCATCAGTCTTTTGAGACGGCATGACACATTCCAGTGCGTAAGGGTTCGAATTCCATAATTGTGGCAGGACGCTACGGTGAAGCAAGCAGTCGCGCAATAGCAATAAAACGGCTGGATTTATGGCTTTTTGAACCTATTCGCCGGTTCCCCGCAGGACGCGGTCAAAGAATTCGTGCATTGCTGGCACTGTTTCAGAAGCATGCTGGCGAAAGACGCCATGTCCAGCACCATCAATCCGAAGATAGGTTACGTCCTGACTCTCCTTCTCCTGAAAGAGCGCATTGAGATCATCACTCTGCTGTACAGGTACTGTCGTGTCAGCAGTACCATGCACCATAAGAAACGGTGGTGAAGAACCCGTCACATATGTAACTGGTGAAGCCAATTCCATAACCTGCTCTCTATTCTGCTCACCAAACAGAGCCGTAGATCGGTCACCAGCCCGATCCTCTTTTCGCAAAGGAAAGCTTGTCGGAGTTGCAGAACAGCAAACAGCCTGAACAGCACTTGAATATTCACGATAGGGACCATCACCCTCTAGTTTATCTTGCGTTGATGAAAGACCGAGCATCGCCACAAGGTGTGCACCTGCTGAATTCCCATACGCACCAAAGGCATTTACATCGATTGAAAATTCCTCTGCATGGCCGCGTAACCATCGCACAGCGCACTTACAGTCAGCAATACAGTCAAGAATCGTACCCTCATCCACCAGGCGATAGTTGATTGAAGCACAAACGTACCCGCGAGAGGCGTACTCAAGAGGATACTCTCGAAAAACCCCTCCAGACTTATCTCCATTACGCCACCCTCCACCATGAATAAAAACAACGACAGGACGGAGTGTGTCGTCGCGACCCGCCGGAAGCATAAGGTCAAGTGTCCATTTCTCATTTCCTTCTCGATAGGCCACATTTTCTCGGAGTTCCACATTGTCTGGCAACGAGGTACTGCCAGCCGCCACCCCCTGCCCCCTTGCTTCACGCAATCTCTTGAACAGCTGCGAGAGCTCATCTTTATCAATCAAACCACTTGAATCCTGGTCAACCCGGTCAAAATTGGCCAGCATGCGCCCCTTTGCTTCACTGCGACTGATTGCTCCATCTTCATCCTGGTCCATTTGCTGAAGCACCCATTGCGTGCCCTTTGGCTGCTGAGCAACAGCCGTCTGATTCTGGCCAATGAAACCAACCGAAACACAGAACACGGTGGCTACAAAAACCGAACGACTACAATCTTTCACAATTCCCTCTCCTCAAACAAACCACTACAAGATTCCCGAGAAACCCACCGTATCACAGAACGGCGCTTTATAAAATTATCTACTGAGCAGTTGGACTATGAAATCCCGCCTGTTCACGAAAGCCATTTGTTTCAGGCTTGGTCGTCCAGTTGCGAATATTCATATCATTTTCACGAAGAATGCTCTGCGAAATGTAATTATCACGGGCATGCTTCTTGAGCAGAATTGCTGAGCGTCCATCGAGGTCTTCGAGCCGATTATTAAAAAAATAGTTATTCTCTGTGGTGCGATCTGCAGCTCTTCCTCCAAGCGAAATCCCACTTCGATTGATTTCCATCTGCACGCCGCCGCAAATTACATTACAGGCCACAACATTTTTCTCTGTCTTTCCTCGAACATTTTCGGTCCACATACAAATTCCATTTGCAGAATTTTTTTTACAAAGATTTGCGAAAGCCGTGTTCGATTTCACGCATTCTTCGAAGAATATACCTGAGTGATATGTGTTATCGGTGACCGTGTTGAAGATAGCCGCACTATGAAAACAGTAGGCATCGAAATCGATCGAAAAACCACCTGCAGAACAGACGTTCTCTAGTGCATAGACACGTTTTGAAACGTGCGCCCAAATCCCACGATGACCCGGGTCGCGAACATCACAGCCACGAATCACAAAAGGCCCATAGTGTTTTTTGGAACTCACCGCATTCACGGAATTACTGCCGACCCCCCCATGTTCTGAGTGCAGGTCAATACTCACGTCTTCGATCAGTAATACATTGCTTGAGTCCGCAGCACTTATTGCAGCAAAAACCTTCTGGTCTGAAACAACTTGACCACCCGAAAATGAGTTGCAGCCCTTTCCCTTCATGGAAATCAGCTCGAACAAATCAGACTCTTTCGGTTCGTATGTATTCCGGATTTTTCCATTGAGAATCACACATGTATGACCGGGAAGTGAAAGCCCTTCTGCTGAATCATTCGTAAATGCGCCATGCATGACGACCACAAGTACACTGCCTGGATTGGCAAGCCTGGCTTGCTTCAGTTGTTGATTCACGTCTCTTACATTCATGCCGTCAGGACCGGCAGTAATTGCCATCTGATGGCGACCATAAACCTTCTCACCATCGGACTCACTCTTCCAGATAACTTGTTCATCATGAAAGTTTGAAGTAGTTGGTGGGTTGAAGTATGAAACTCCTGCGTTTGCGATGGAATCCGCTGACATGCCGTAGTTTGGATACAGTACATTGCGAGAGCCTCCTCCTCGCATTTCATTGGTATTCCCAAATCTATTCCAACCAACCGTCGCTTCCTTTCCGTCAAATATGATTCCAGTTTCATTACCCTGAATTATATTCTCGTAAACCAGTGGATATTCTGAACGACTGCCAAGACGGACTCCCGTAGCATTCTGAACCACTTGATTGCGCACAAGCAATGCATCCGAGGAATGGATTATGATTCCCGTATCGCTCCGACTGCAAAAAGTATTTGCGATGACTGACGAAGGGGAGTTGATATCCAACGCTGCCCGGCCGGCAGTAGTAATTGTGCTATCAAGAATAATAAAGGCAGGAGACTCGCTTACAGTAACGCCGGCCCCTTGGCAGTCGGAAACCACAGACCGAGTCAATGACACCGGCTCGTCGTATCGTTCAATGCCCGGACCAACAACTCGGACGCCATCTTCACGACACCCGGCAATTGACACCTGATCGAGATGAATCTTACCGCTGTTCTGAATCGAAATCCCAACATCAACGGCCTGATTACCAAAAAACAGTACATCGACTGGCAGCCGTCCTGGTTCTCTTGGATCAAGTACCCCCGTAATACTGATATACCTCTCATCTTGAATCGTTAGAAGAGAAGACGCGGTGCAATTCGAAGCTGCAACAAGCTGTGAACCTTCTTCGAACACAAAGCATGTCCTGCCATGCGGTGACAAGGGAGCGTCGGCAACCTCAAGGATTCCTGTCACTCGAACGAGAAAAACAGCCGCTCCATTCTGAGCATGATGATGGTCCAGAATAGTTTGCGCGTCATTCGCCGACATCGCCCCAAGTTCAAACCTGACAATCTGTTCGGTGGGCTGAATAATAAAGGGGAGTGACGGTTCTGAATAAAAATCGGGAAAGTGGTTTGCTTCCCCTCGATTCAGGAGATCCTGCCGCGACAGCGGAAAAAGCCATGCTGGCTCAGTGTCACCCGCAGTAGCAGTCGCTCCTCCAAATGAAAGCATCACGACGAGTGCCACGAAACAGAGACTTTTAATCAGCCTATTCATAATCCGTCAGACACTTGATTACTCAACGGCTTTGATAAACATTTCTACAGAATCTGGGTCGGCTTTCGCGTTGACACGATCGTCTCGATGAACAACCTTGCCATTCCGATCAATAATGAACGTCCAGCGCTTTGCCGTTGCAGTCCGTGTAAGATCAACATCAACACCGTCAATTGATTTTGTCACTGTCTTTTCCCCTCGGGAAACAGGCACTCCAAAAAGTTCCGCGATTTTCCCATCAGTGTCCGCAAGGAGCGTAAAGTTCAGTTGATGGGCTTTTTTGAAGACCTGGTGATTTTTAGCCGTATCACCACTCACCCCAACCACCTCCGCATTCAGGTTTCTAAACGACTCCATTCTGTCTCGGTAGCCACACGCCTGCGCAGTGCATCCACCTGTCATGTCTGCTGGATAGAAATACAAGACAACCATCTTCTTGCCGATATGGTCTGTGGACTTCCAGACATTACCCTCATCATCAATCGCCTCGAAAGCTGGAACAGGCTCATTCAGGCCGATGGCAGATGCCTTAAGACCACACATTAAGATGCTCGTGAGGGAAACAATAAAAACAGCGTTTTTCATAAAACTTTCCTTGTGTTTTAGCCACCTTTATTCGCAGCTTGAATTTGTTTCATAACTTTTTTCAGATTAAACGAACCGGGTGTCTGACTTGGTGGGTATTCGACGAGGGTTTGCAAGAACTGGGCAACATACTGCTGCATCGGAACGAGGACAAACACTCGGTCGATAAACCAATCATCATACGTATTGCTACTATGCTGTGCTTTCTCGAATGGATCGCGCCGTAAATTAAATAATAGTGGAACTCGCAACTCGGTAAATGGCTCTCGCCACACGCCGAACCCCTGCCCTCTGTTCTCTAGAAACACACCCTTCCACTGACCGAGCCGCAAGGCTACCACCTGCGCATCATCATTCACGTACATGAATTCTTTTCGCGGTGACTCTGATGCCTGTCCTGTAAGGTATTGAAGCTGGTTATGGCCATCAATGTAGTTGCGATACATGCGGCCATTTAGTTTCATTCCTTTCTTGAGTTTTTCTTTGATATCGGCTTCACCGGCAACTGCTGCAAATGTCGGTAGCCAGTCTTCGTGAGCCATGATTCCATTGCGTGTCACTCCAGCAGGAAACTGCTTGGGCCACCGCACAAATGCGGGCACTCGATAGGCCCCTTCCCAGTTACTGTTTTTTTCACTTCGAAAAGGTGTTGTCGCCGAATCGGGCCACGTGTTGAAGTGCGGGCCGTTGTCCGTCGAATAAAGAACGATAGTGTTTTCAGCAAGACCGAGTGCATCAAGATGATCGAGGAGTTCACCAACATGCATGTCGTGCTCAACCATGCCATCGTGATAGTTATTACCCGTTGGTCCAGCCAGACCTTCATGCTCTTTCTTTACATGTGTTCGAAAATGCATCCGAGTAGCATTCCACCAACAAAAAAAAGGTTTGCCTCCCGTCGCCTGCCTCTGCACAAAATCCTTTGCCGCTGAAACAGTTTCTTCATCGATTGTTTCCATCCGCTTTTTTGTCAGCGGCCCCGTGTTTGCAATTGTCTGCGTCCCGTCGGGATTCGCGCGACACTTGAGAACACCTCGCGGCCCATATTGCTGCTGAAAGGTTTTTCCGCTCGGGAGTACAAGATCGTTCGGATAATCTCTGTTTTCTGGTTCTTCTTCTGCATTCAGGTGGTAAAGGTTTCCAAAAAACTCATCAAAGCCATTATTCGTTGGAAGATGTTCATCTCTGTCTCCAAAATGATTTTTCCCAAACTGCCCCGTTGCGTATCCCTGCGCTTTCAAAACGGTGGCTATCGTCACATCACTTGTCTGCCATCCTTCTTTGGCTCCGGGCAGACCAACCTTCGTCATGCCTGTTCGAAGCGGAACATTGCCACCCATAAATGCCGCCCGACCAGCCGTGCAACTTTGTTGCCCGTAGTAATCAGTAAAAGAAATTCCCTCACGTGCAATGCGATCAATATTTGGAGTTTCATACCCCATCATTCCACGGTTGTTGTGACTGATATTCCACATTCCAATATCATCGCCCCAGATAACAAGGATATTGGGCTGCTCGTTCGCGCAAGTCTCGCGTCTACACATAAAGACAACCCCAAGGATTGCCATAGACATAAAAAACAAATGGCGGACAGGATGCATGGTTTTCTCTTCTTCTGATTAACGACGAAAATTTAAGCACGTATACGCATCTGGCTGTTGATTATACTGACTTCTTTCGTTGCGTGAGGCATTCCATGCCGATCCATTACTGCCTCTTTGACCACGTAGAGAACTACCTCTTTGCAGACAACAACCTGCTGCGACGTGAGAAACATGTACATCCGAAAGCCGATGTGAAAAAGAGCCCCGAAAGACATGATCTGAAAAATCTTGAGAACCTCCTCAGGACACCACCTATCGCAGGGGCTCTAGGAAGGCATTTTTGCCTGTTTTGGCCTGAAATTTAAACGGAATATGACGGATCAGGAGAAGATATTAAGATTTTGGAGGGTCAGACATAGATGTATAAGTAGTAAGGGGTCCATAGTTATTTCGTCCTGTGTCCAGAACGGTGTTCCTGAAGAGACAAAAACATGAATCAGCGTTGCCTCCACTTCAGTTCTTTGCTCGTTGCAGTGGCGTCCTGCCTTCTGTCACCGCTGGCATGCGTAGCAGACGAAACTCATGTTTCACGAATTGATGATCGCTTTTCCTCTGCAGCCGAGAGCGACTCAGAATCCCCTGACTTTCGCAGACATATCGTGCCGCTGATGGGTCGACTTGGCTGTAACGGAAGAGCATGCCATGGCTCTTTTCAGGGCCAAGGTGATTTTAGACTTTCGCTATTCGGGTACGACTTCAAGGCTGATCACGAGAACCTGCTACAGGGTGACGAACCTCGCGTCAACGTAGACAACATTGACGCCAGCCTTTTTCTTCAGAAACCGCTTGAGCAGGTTGATCACGGTGGCGGTCAAATTCTTGATCCCGACAGTTGGCAGCTTACCGTTTTGAAACAGTGGATCAATCATGGCGCTAACGGCGTTACTGATGATGATGCGCTGTTTGTCAGACTTGATGTTGCTCCATCTGAAATAGTTGCACAAAAAAAAGGTCAGACATGGCAACTCAAGGCAACGGCAGTTTGGTCTGATGGCACACACGAAGACGTCACACCCCTATGCCGCTTCCGTACAAACAATGATCAAATCGCTGACGTTGATGAGCATGGGCTTGTTACAGCAAAAGGCCCTGGCGACAGTCATGTCGTTGCGTTTTATGACAATGGCGTGGTTCCGGTACCTGTTATCTTTCCCGTCTCCGACAAAACAGGTTCCGAGTACCCTGATATCGAGACACCAACACCAATCGATGAACTTGTTGCGATGAAATTGCGGAAACTTGGTGAAGTCCCATCGGAAGTGTGCAGCGATGGTGAATTTCTGCGTCGAGCATCACTCGATATCACCGGAACGCTTCCACCGGTTGCAGAAACAGAAGCATTTCTTCGTGACACGTCACCGAATAAACGGGATGCAAAAATCGAAGAGTTGCTCGAGCGACCAGGGTATGCTGCGTGGTGGGCGACCAAACTCTGCGACTGGACAATGAACAACAATCGAAACGTAAATAACAACAGCCCAGAAGGCAGGCAGGGTGCATCAAACTTTTGGTACGAATGGATGCACAATAAAGTTGCTCAAAACCTTCCATACGATGAGATTGTTGAAGGCATCGTACTTGCTAAGAGCCGACTCGACGGCGAATCGTACACCGAGTTTTGTGAGCGGATGAGTAACTACCTCGCAAATAAGGATGGGGCATCCTTTGGCGACCAACCTTACCTCCCCTACTTCTGGAGCCGGCAGGATTTCAAAAAGCCTGAAGAACGTGCACTCGGGTTTGCGTACACCTTTTTGGGTGTTCGAATTCAATGTGCTCAATGTCACAAGCATCCATTTGACCAATGGACAAAAGACGATTTTGACCGCTTTAAAAATTTCTTTAACCGAGTCACGGAATATCGTAACGGGAGTCGCTTCCCTGATGAGAAGAACACGTATAAGCAGATGCTCGTTTCATTGGACATTGACACGACTGACAAGGATTTGAAGGGCAACAAGCTTTATCGTGTTTTGCGAACCAAAGCGATCAAGGGCAAGACCGTACCTTTTACAGAAATAGCCCCAACCAGAGCCAAACCAGCCCTCACCGAGGAAAAGCTGGCTGGGATTATGGAACAGATCAATTCCAGTGACATTAAGCAAAAGAAAAAAGAACAACTTGAACGGTTCCTCGAGGGCCGCACTGCAACAGTCCTTGGCGGCAAGGAAATGAGACTGGAGGAAGTTGAAGATCCTCGTGAAATCTTGTTGGCTTGGATGCTTGACGAATCAAACCCGTACTTTGTGCAAGCGATTGTAAACCGGGTGTGGTCTTCGTATTTCAATGTTGGCATCGTTGAACCACCAGACGACCTTAGTCTGGCAAATCCTCCAAGTAATCCTGAGTTGCTTGAATATCTTGCTGAAGGATTTCGCGAGCACAATTTCGACATGAAATGGCTCCATCGTGAAATCTGTAAGAGTGATACGTATCAACGTGGGTGGAAGCCCAACGCAACCAACCAGCATGATGACAGAAACTTCGGCAGGGCTGTTGCCAGAAGAATGCCAGCTGAAGTCATCTATGATGCCGTTCGAATCGCGACTGCTGGTGATCGTGAAGCAATGGAGATGTGTTCACTTGTTGAAAAGCGGGCAATAGCCGACACAACGGTAGGGTCGTACAACAACGACTATGCACTCGAGATCTTCGGCCAATCGACCCGTGAAAGTAACTGTGATTGCGATCGCTCCATGGAGCCAAGCCTGCTCCAAACGGTCTTTCTTCAAAACGACAAGGAAATGCTCGACTCAATCAGTCGTCGTGGCAGTTGGCTTGATGAACTCACAAAAACAATTCCTGACTTTAGAGATCCAGCTGCTGAGAAACTTCATCTAGAGCGAAAGCAGAAACTTGCAAACGAAGTGGCACTACTCAAAAAACGGCTCGGGTATGCAATGAAAAAAGACACAAAAGGAACCGTCAAATCGCTCCAGAAATCCATTGCAGCAAAAGAAGCTGCAATGAAGGCCCCAAAGACAGGGACTATTTTTGACGGATCCGTATCGGAATGGGTCGCAGAAAATGAAGACCTTGTACACGGAATCATTGAGAGTGCGTATCTACGGACACTTGTTCGGGAGCCAACTACTCGCGAAATCGACCGTTCGATTACGTACCTCAAGGAGTCACCAACTGCAAAGGCTGGGATTCACGATATTCTTTGGGCTTTACTCAACACAAAAGAATTTGCACTGAATCATTAGGGCTGGTGTCTTGGCCACAACGAACAAAACTTAACCTTTAATTGGACCGGAGAAATTCAATGACTTTTCATCGAACATGTGATGGTGTCGTTCGTAGAGACTTCTTGAAATTGGGTGCACTTGGCGCTGGCGGCCTATCACTCTCGAATTATCTGCGATGGACTCATGCAGCATCTCCTCGACCGAAGGGTGCGAAGGCTGCCATCTTTGTCAATCTTCCCGGTGGTCCATCGCACATGGACACATTTGATCCAAAGCCTGATGCACCCTCTGAATACCGCGGTGAGTTCAACGCTATTAAGACATCTGTTCCGGGCATTCAGATCAGTGAGCATCTGCCCAAACTTGCACAGTGCATGGACAAGTATGTCATTCTGCGTGGTATCACGCACTCGCTCGCTGCTCATAAGCTTGGGCAGGAATATGTCAACACTGGCAATCGCCCGATTCCCTCTCTTGAATTCCCAGGCTATGGTGCCGTTGTCAGTCGTGAACTTGGAGGCCCGGTAGAGCTACCGCACAACGTGGCGATCCCGAAAAACAACCAAGGCGGCACAGGGTACCTCGGCGTCAAGTATGCGGCTCTCGCTACCGGAAAAACACCAACACCCGGCATTCCATTTAGTGTCCGTGGCATGACACTTGATGGCAGCCTTACCGTGAGTGATGTTGAACGACGCCAAATGCTCCTTGAGGAACTCGACCAGCGTTTTCACGCCATTGAGGACAAGAATCAGCTTGTAGCAGGTCTCGACAGATTTACCGAGCAGGCACACAAAATAATCACCTCACCCAAAGCAAAAGAAGCATTTGACACAAGCCGTGAAAACTCAAGCTTTGCGGCTCCCTTTGGTGAAACAAAATTTGGCCAGAGTTGTTTGCTTGCCACGCGACTTGTTGAGCATGGCGTTCCCTTTGTCACGATTTCATACGGTGGCTGGGACACTCACCGTGACAACTGGAACGCGCTGAAAAACAAGCAGCTACCACCACTCGATGAAGGGCTCTCCGCTTTATTCACTGGACTCGAGCAAAAAGGACTTCTCGAGTCGACGGCTGTGCTCGTCACGGGTGAATTTGGACGGACACCAAAAATCAACACAATACGAACGGGCCGAGACCACTACGCAAGAGCCATGTTCATGCTGATGGCGGGTGGTGGTATTTCAGGAGGCCGAGTCATTGGCGAAACTGATGACACAGCAAGCGGCCCTCGGCATGATGGCCATTCGCCTGATGATGTTGCAGCAACATACTACAGTCTGCTTGGCATTGATCCGACTAAGGAATATCACACCAGCACGGGTCGGCCAGTTATGATCGTGCGCGATGGAAGTGTCATTCCAGAACTGATGAGTTAGTTAGAAAGCAGACCAATAGATGTGTAGCCGTGTGCCGTGTGGCCTACAACTCAAATGGGCCACACTTTTCCTTTGCGTACTGTGCGCCACAACTGCCACGAACACGCTAGCAGAATCATGGGGGCGATTTCGTGGCCCGAATGGTTCTGGAGTCGCCGAGAACACTGGTGCCCTTCCGGTGACCTGGTCAAACGAGAAAAACCTTGTCTGGAAGACTCCTGTCGCTCGAGGATCGAGCTGTCCAATTCTTGTGAAGGACTTGATCGTCTTTACAGGGTACAGCGGGTATGGGGAAAAACTTGATGACCCAGGAGAACGAGAAAGCCTAAAGCTTCATGTCATTGCGATTTCTCGAAATGACGGCACCCCGAAATGGACGCTCACACTTGCCCCCTCCCCTGAAGAGCAAGAAGCAACGCCTCGTGTTGCAGATCATGGCTACGCATCACCCACGCCCTGTACTGATGGTGAAAAAATCTATGCCGCCTTTGGACCATCTGGCGTCGTCTGCTGTTCACTTGATGGAGAAGAGATCTGGCGAACAAGTATTGGGACGGGTGTTGCCGGTTTTGGTGCAGCGGCTTCACCGATTGTCTATGAAGACCTCGTTTATATAAACGCTGCCATCGAATCGAACTCACTCGTAGCCCTCGACAAAGACACAGGCAGCATTGCTTGGCAGGTTGAAGACATCAACAAGGCCTGGACAACGCCGACAATCGTCACGCCCAAGAACGGAGCACCTGAACTCGTCATGCACCACAAGGAACTTATCCGGGGATATGACCCAAAAAATGGAGATATTCTTTGGACATGCCGGGGCATTCCAGACTATGTCGTCCCGGGAATCGTCGTTGTTGACGACGTTCTTTACTGCTCGGGCGGCAGACAGAATCGCACGGTTGCCGTGAAAGCTGGTGGTCGTGGCGATGTGACCGAGACCCATAAACTCTGGGAAGTGACAGTTGGTGCGAACGTCACAACACCCCTGTTTCACAATGGCTACTTGTTCTGGTCACACGATAAGGGAATGGCCCAGTGCTTAAACGCAGAGGACGGCAGCACGCTATTTCGAGAACGCTACGAATCCCGTGACCGGGTGTACGCGTCGCTTGTTCTCGGAGACGGCCGACTCTACGCACAACTCCGTGATGGCACCTGTGTCGTCATGGCGGCAGAGCCAGAGCACACCATTATTGCTGAAAACAAACTTGGCGACGGAGATGAGCAATTCAATGCAACACCTGCATTCGATACCGGCCGCATTATTTTCCGTTCGACCGAAGCGGTGTACTGCGTTGGCAAAAAATAGTTTTTCTCTAAGCGTTTTTCCCACCTGTTCTCCGTGAAAACGAAACACTCTGCACCCACCGAATACCGATTTGCTAGACACCTCGTTGGGGCTCTTGTCTTTCTTGGCACGCCCCTCCTCTACGCCACAGAAAAGGCTTCACCTGACGGAATTAATCCGGGTGAATGTTTCCGCTTTGGCATCTATGAGTTTCGTTGGGAAAATGATCCCAACAGAAACAAAATGATTGATTCCGAAGAGGTGTCATACCGGCAGGGAGACAAAGGTGACTGGAAACTCCTACAGGACGAAACACTCTTTAAAAATACAGTCGAGGCACGAAGGCAGATTCGACAAGACCCCCAGCCAGGCCTTCCCTACAAACACGTTCCGGGGCGAGCCCTCACCGCTCACATCCATTACCCCAAAGGCTGGAAACCAAGCGACCGCCGCCCGGCAATTATCTGGTTTCATGGTGGTGGGTTTGCTGGCGGAACACCAAGGCAGTTCGAGCGATTTGCTGTCCCATTCACTGAACTGGGGATCGTCAACATACGAGTTGGGTACCGACTGACCAGCATCGATGGCAGGGAAAATGCCGGTGCACACAACGCAGCCAAAGACGGACGTTCTGCTATTCGATGGGTACGAAAGAATGCCTCGACGCTCGGTATCGATCCACAAAAGATTATCGCTGCTGGAGACTCTGCCGGCGGGGCTCTTGCTCTCGGAACACTGCTTGAGCATCTCAATGATGAAAGTGACACCATGAGCATCGATGCACAACCGAATGCCATAATGGGTGAAAGCACCTGGGTACTCATGCATAAATCAGGGATGAAAAATCAAACCATAACGTGGCCCGTACTAGAACTGTCTGCACTTCCGCCGATCTGGCTGGGCTACGGTGGGAAAGACGTAGGGTATAAACCCGGCAGCCCCTTGGGTGGTGAGGCTTTTGTTCGAGCGCTCAACGCAAAAATGGGGAACCGACTAAGCACGCA
>WLWG01002567.1_pt1 | contig 13639 bp, 8 predicted proteins | sample 6712871 | NCBI WGS metagenome assembly WLWG01 (sample SAMN12718693, study PRJNA515312) | sponge metagenome | isolation source: marine sponge | host: Mycale hentscheli | place: New Zealand: South Island, Marlborough, Capsize Point | collected 2003-05-01 | reverse complement strand
ATGAAACTGTAGAGCATATAGCTCCTTGTTGGTCGTACTCTTTAAAAGGAACTAAAAGATTAATTAAGTGTGTAGAAGATTGTGTTTGGATAAACATAATAGCAAATCCTACAGACACAAGAAATATAGAAGAAGTAGAAAACAATTTTTTTTCAATGACAATGAAAGAATATAATAAAAAAGAAAAGTTATGGCAGGAATAGCGTTAGCAGCAGCAGGTATAGGTGCGCTTGGTAGTGTAGTTGGCGGAATAATGGGCAACAGAAAAGCTAAAAGACAAGCAAGGGCGGCCGCTGCAGAAAAGAAAAGAATAAATAGAGCAATAACTTTATTTGAAAATAACAGACAAGATGTTATAAATCCTTATTCTGATGTTAAATCTTTAGCTGGTTTTGCTAAAGATCTTAGCGGGGAATTGTCTAATCCTTATGCAGATTTAGGTGTGGCTACCAGTGCGGCCGAAATAAAAATGGAACAAACAGATTTAGCTTTAGCCGCAACACTAGATACTTTACAAGCTACAGGGGCAAGTGCTGGAGGCGCTACTGCTTTAGCAAACGCTGCCGCTAGAAGTAAGAAGGATGTTGCTGCTAGTATAGAACAGCAAGAAGCTCAAAATGAAAAGTTAGCCGCGCAGGGCGAGGCAGAATTGCAATCTAAGCAAATGGCGGAAAAAGCAAGAATACAAGGAATACAAATATCTGAAGGAGGTAGAGCTCAAATGGCACAAGCACAAGGTAAAGCTTTTGAGTTTCAAGCACAAGAAGGAAGAGATCAAGCAAAACTTGATAGAATGGCCGCGGGTCTTACGCAAGCTAGTGCAAATCAAGCTCAAGCAAATCAAGCTGGTGCTGCATCAACAGCTGCTATGATATCGGGTATTGGTAATATAGCAAGTTCGGTAATAGGGCAAGCAGAAAACTTTGATTAAAATTTAAAAAATATAAAATGAGTTATAGAAATCCTCAAATAATACAAGACAGATCTGGCGAGATTTTAGCTAAAGGCTTTGAGAGCTTTGGAGCTTCAATAGCTCAAGGCATAAATACATTAGGTGCTCAAAGAAGAAAAGAACGCGAAAAAAGAGATGCTGAAAATAAGCTATTAGGTGCAAAAATGATTGAGTTAGGTAATCAAAAAGCTCAAGATTCTGCTGCATTTAATAAAGGAATAAAAAATTTATCAAAGTCAATGCGTGAGCAAATGACAATAGCAAATAATGTTAACTTAGATAGAATATATAAAATTAAAAAAGCACAACTTTATGGGGATGCCAACCCAGAACTTTCTGAAGAATTAGCTGTTTTACTAGGAAAAACTAACACTTATAATAGTTTAGCTGAATCAATGCTAGGTAGCATTCCTATTCTAGGCGAAATGGTAGATGATTGGCCTAAAGCTGGACGTACCGAATTTTTTACAGAAGGAAAAGATGGAACTACTGCAGAATCGCAAGCTTTTGTAATGGGTATAGGTGGAGCTGAAGGATATGAAGCAGGCATGAATTATAAAGAAGATGGGGAGCTAGTTGCATGGGCTAAAGACGATCAAGGTAATTATTATGAAATAAATGCAGAAGATTTTCCTAGTAGATCTAATGGATTTACTGTTACAGCTCCCGATGCTATAGGAGATCAAATTGCTGCCCAAGATAAATTAATTTATGACGAAAGCGGAGAAAAGTTTTTAACTTCTCTTACAGCCGATCAAGAAAAAGAATATGTACTTGAACCAGGAGTCAATGATGAAGGCTTAAAAGTTTCGTATAACAAACAGTACCTTAATAGCAAAGAAATACAAGGAGCGGTCAGCAAGCTTTCGAAAAGCAATTTAATTGCTTTACAACAAGAAAATGATAATAAACAAGTGCAACAACATTTATTAGATAAATTTCTTATAGATCTTACCGCTGACGAATTTAGAGCTTTAAGTGAAAATGAACAACAAGAAGCAGTAAACAAACCTACAAAGGATTTATTTTTTGATGGAACAGAAATTACAGAAGAAGTAGACGAAAACGGAAAGCCTACTGGAAAATTTTATAGAGAAGAGGACAGAAACGAATTTAAGCCACCTGCAGGATCAAAAGATGATAAAAGCGGATTTAAATTTGCGGCTCAATATACGGACGCTGAAATAAATAAAATGGTAAATACCATGATTAGCAAAGTTGAAAAAGCTAAAACTGTTAACATTACAGATTTATTAAATATTTCTTCGGGCATGGAAGCATTATCTGGTCCAAAATACAATGTAAATGTAAAATCTGAGGGTAGTAATATAACTATAACAGAATCCTTACCTGGCGATAATATAGATCTAGTAAATGTATATGATATTAATAATGCTAGTTCTCTTACAAACTTAATATTAAGAACACAAGGTTACGGTGCTAAAAATAAAAATAAAGCTCGAAAAATAGCTAATGCAATAATCGGTAAAAAAAATTAAATTAAACACATGATCAAGTACTTAATAAACGGAATACTAAACGAGTTTGAGTCTCAAGAAGAAGCAAACGAATATTTAGCTAGCTTAAGTTCAGAAGATACTATAGAGCTAGTACAGGATCCAAAGACAGAAGAATCTACTATTGCTGAAGAACAAAATAGTATTATAGGAAAACCGGGTTTTCTCCCAGATGCTGCAAAAAGTGCGGATGTAGTGTCGGAAATACTACCAGCACAAGATACGGAATTAATATCGGAAGATGGTTCTTCGGGATTACGATACATTAAATTTAAAAGTGGTACTACTGTATACGAGGATAAATATTTAGAACAATATGCAAACACAGGAAATTATCCTGAATCTTTTGATGAATATGCTAAAAAGTTTGGGGTGGAAGCTCAGACTTTGCCTAAAGATGCTACCACACAGGGAGGGCAATTAGATCAGATAGTTATATCAAACTTTAAAGATAAAGAAAAGCCGGGTAGAGAAATAGTTAATGCGGATGTTTGGGAAGAAACGTTTAATGGTTATGGAGACACTGCAGTTAGAGCTTTAGAAACGCAATTTGAAGGCTTAGATGAGTATACTGTGGATTCAGGTAATCGAGGAGGAAAGTACGACGACCCTGAGTTCAGCACTATAGTAACGCATACTGATCCTGACACTAAAGAACAAACAATATTTGAGTTACAAACATTAGGTGACAGAAAAGGAACAACTAAAAAGTCTAAGGGTAAAGGCAAAGAGTTTGCAGATTTTGTAGCTAATACTATGAATCAGCAAGATGCGGCTAGTTTAAGAGTTAAAGCAGAAAATTTTGCTGAGTCTCCTTTAATAAAAGAGTTGCAAGTTACAAATAAAGAAGCTGAAAAATCTTTAGGTACATTAGAAAGCCTGTTTGCTACTACAACGGAAGTCGTAAAAAAAGGTAGAGGTGAAACTATGGAATTAGTTATTCAACCTTACGAAAAAGAAATAAAAGAAACTACAGAAAAACTTCTTCTTACAAGTTCTTTTAAGTCTTATCAAGATGCTGAAAACCAGGCTAAAGCTGATATCTATGTAAAAATGGTTGCGGCTGAGCGCTTAAATTTAATAAGGCAAAAAAGAGAAACGTTTTTATCTCAATATCCACAGTTTAGAGATGAGTTTACTGTTTTTGAAAATTTAAAAAACAGCAAATTAGTTACTGATCTTCAAGACAATACCTTGCTAGCTGAATCTTTAGAAATTGATTTAGATAGCATGGCTAAAGATCTTAATAAACTAAATTCTTTTAAAAAAAATCCCAGCGAACCTGTTATTATAGATGGTATACAATGGGGAGAAGCAGGGGAAGAAACTATTGGTACTTGGAACGATATATCTATAACTCAAGCTAATTATGATCAGCTAAAAAGTATGCAGGCTAATTACGATGCTACATATAAAACTTATAGCAATGCAATAGCTAATAATGCAACTATAGCAGATAAAATGCCTGAAGCCTTTGCTGTATCTAAAGCTAATGCACTTAACTATAGTATTGCTGAAAAAGCATTTAGTACTTTTGGTTGGGGTGTTTCAGATATAATTACGGGAGCAGGATATGCAGTTACAGCATTAGGTACTGGTATTGGATCTATAATTGGAGGAGTTTTATCAGCTGCCACTATGGGTGAAGATGCTCTTTCTGTTGAAGATATATATGATACTTCTATGAAAAGTGTTGACGCTATAGCTAATGAATATTCATCTGCAAAAGATAAAAACAAAAGAGGTTACGTTAGAGATGTTAGTGTAGATGACGGATTTAGCTCTCCTAAGAATTTTGGTAAGTTCGTTATACAAGAAGCTTCTTCTCAAGGACCTATAGTTATGGCTATGTTAGCAACTGGGGGTTACGGCGCTTTAACCGTTGGAATGTACACCGGTGGGCAAGCTGGTATGGAAATGGCTTTCGAAGATGCGCTAATGGGTAGAGATACCAAAAGAGTAAATCAATTTTTAACTATGGCTGGAATAGGATTAGCTAATGCCATACCTACACAACTAACTACTATTCCTATATTAAGAAAAGCAAAAAAACAATTTTTTTCGAGCGAAAAGTTTGGTGTAGATGGAGCTCAGCAATATGCTTTAGGAGTCAAAGACTTTGTAAAGTCACAATATAAAGGAGTAGTAAACGATGTGCTACTAGAAAACGTTGGGGAGATTACTACTAACTTTGCTGAGAACGCTATTTACGGTAATGATCCTTTAGAAAACATCAAACATGTTGCCGTGTCTAGTACTGGATTTAGCTTTGTATTTTCAGCTTTGCCTTTTTTTAAGGGTATTAGCGCTAGAGCTTTTGCTAATGATTCTGAAATAGAAACTTTAAGTAAAAATGCCGACGCTATATTAGCTGCTAAAAAAAGCTTGTCTAATCACCAGACTCAAATGAAAGAATTGACGGGAGATATGCTTATTAATGCTAAGGCTGCGGAAAAAACTTTGAAACAAACCTTAAGCGAAGCTATAAAACAAGCTGATGATGTAGCTATTAAAATTTTACAAAAGCCCTTAAACGGAATAACCCAAAGAGGATCAGAAAGTTTTGCTCAATTACAAACAATAGCTTCTACATTAAAAAGAGAAATTGCTATTTTATCTAACACTAAAGGTGTTGATAAAAGTATAATAAACGATAAAATACAAAAATTTGCATCAGTTAAAGCAGCTCAAGAATTATATATAGGTTCTGGATTTAGAAATGAATTTTCTCTTATGAAAGTTTCTGACCCTAAAATTTATAATAATTATATAAAAAAAGCCAGAACTAAACTTGAAAAAGAAAACCCCGGCAAAATATATTCTACAAAAAATAACGAGGTAGAGTTAGCTGCTACTAAAGAATACAACATAGATCAATCACGTAAAAGGGCTAAGCAGAATAAAAAAATAAACCCAAATCTACAAGTTTTTGAAACTAAAGAAGAGGCTATGGATTACATGGACGAAAGGTCCGATCTATCTGAATCTACAAAAGAAGAAGTTATAAATTCTATAGAAAATGGATCTGCTGGTGCAAGTGTAGCAACTCAAGATGGAAATACTATTCCTTATGTTATCATTGAAGCTGAGGCTGACAATAACAAACAATTTGTACAAGAACATGAAATTGCACACGGGACCGTAGGCCTAATTTTTGAAGGAGGTAAAGGGCGCCAATTATATGAACTAGGTTATCAAATAAGAGAATGGCTAAAAGTAAATAATCCTTCTCTTTCGGCTAGAATGGAAGATGCAATGCGAAGTTATGAAAATGATCCCGACTACAATTTAGTTAGTGTATCTGAAGAGGCTTTTATGGAATTTTTAGAAATGGTAAATGAAAAACGTATTGACTTAACATCGTCAAATAATTTACCATTAAATGGCATGATGGCACAAATGGTCCAAGATGCAGTTGGTAAAGATGTTTATGATTATGATTTTAGAGGAGCAGATGATTTTGCTGCTTTTGCTATTAAATTAGCTAAAGGAATAAAAGATGGATCTATAGATATAGCTAAAGCTAAAGAAACTATAGAAAAAATAGATATTTCTAAAGTTGATCAAAGAATTGTGAATAAGCTAAAAGGTGTTAAAAAATCTATGAAAAATGCTTCTCCTGAAATGAGAAAACTTCTTATGCAACAGGAAGAAATTTACATGCAAGATGGTACTGTAGATCCTGGCACACAGATGATTAACGAAGCGGATATTCAAGATAAAATTGATGAATTAAGAAAAATTGAACGTGCAAAAGAACCTGAGGCACCTAAGAAAAAAGTTGAAAAAAGAAAAAAAGAACCTACAGTTTCTTTAAAATTAACAGTAGAGCAGGCTACGGACAGATATAACGATGCGCTAGACGCTTACAATAATGATCCCGACAATCCTGCTTTAGAAAATAGAGTTGGAAAAGCTTTAAAAGACTTAGATGAGGCCGAAGCTAGAGGTGAAGCTGGTGAAGAAGTCAAACCCACTACTGACTTACCTAAAATAAAAAGACAAAAAAAGGATAAGTCTACTAGAAGATATTCATTAGAGCCAAAAGAAAAAGCTCCTATTGAAATTAAAGTAGCTAAAGCAAAAAAGCTTGTTGACGAAGGAAAAGCTAGAGATAAAAAACTTAAACAAGAAGCTTTAGACAAAATACCTAAAGATGAAAAAAAATTATCTAGAACTAAACAAGCGGAAGCTAAAGCTAAAATAGAAGCTAATCCGCCTAGATCTCCTAAACCAGTTGAACTAATAAGGCTAGAAAAAGAAATAGCTGATGATTTAAAAGTTCCTTTAGGAAAAGCTAATACTATATTTACTAAATTATTTTACGATAAAATACCAGCAGAAGCTAAAGAAGCAATAAGCAGAGACTTTTTTAAAGCGTCAATGGAATCGGATATGCTAACTATGGTTATCAACGAATTTAAACCTCAAACCGTTAATAGAGAAGGAGAAACCGTAATAAATGATTTAGAAGATATTATATTTCAAAGAGGAGGTCTTCGTGTAAGAAATTTAGCTAAAAGATTAGGCGTGGAGCAAGATGGTATAACTAAAGGAGAAGATGCTCTAGTTAATCTAACGGATGGAGACACTGATATTAAAGTAAATGGAAAGACTATAATCGATCCTTTAGGCAAAGTTAAAATATCCTCTATATTAGCTAGCGATACTAGATATGAACAGGCAATGGAGGCAGCGGTTAAATTTTGGGAAGAAAATGAAGGTAATTCTCCTTTGGAAAACTTTAAAAAATTGCCTGGATTTACAGCTGAAGTTATAGGAGAGATGTTTGGTCTTCCTGCAGCGATATTTGACAAACGAATATCTCGTTCTCCTAACTTAAATGTACAACAATATCCTAGAGCTTTTGAACAAATAACTAGAGAATATGGTGTTTTTAAAGTTTTTGAAGATGGTAAAATAAAAGAAGTCAGAAAAGATGATTCAAACGGCGATGCAGAAGCTTACGAAAAAGAATTAAAGGATAAAGGAATTAAATTTGAAAGAGTAGCTAATCAAAGTATTTTAAGAACATTTTTTAGAATATTACCAACTTTATCAAACGCTGATTATAGATATGCTAATGGAAGACCCGGAAGATATCAAGGCAAAGCAACAGGCGTAGGTAGAAACTTGCAAGATTTTAGTTATGAAAATATAGTTAGAAAAACTACCGGTATTGGTAACCGTGATGCTAATACACCTAAAAAGGCTTATGAAGAACTATTAAAAGCAATAGGGGGTAAAATGGTAGATGGCAAACCTAAATTAGTAGCAAAACCAAAAAGTAAAGAAGCTCAAACTTTATTAAGTATATTAAGACTTACTAATAAAATGATTTCAAATGAGCTAAGTAGATCTCCTCAAATTGGGTTAGATCCTATGACCGTTAAAGATATTGCGGCTGGTAAAAATGTTTTAATGGAATCTAAAAAACAACAATTTAATCCAGATGTGTATAGCAATGGCAGAGGCATAGAAAAGAAAATGGATGTCATGTTTAATAAATTTTTAGAATATAAAACCGGTATAGAATCATTTGAAACATTTGATGCTTCTGAGGCTCAAAAAATAGGGTCTAGAATAGGTAAACTTGATATTTTTATACCTCCTTCAGCAGAAGATTTTGTGGGATTATTATACAAAACTTTACCTAAAGGTAAAAGAGGAGAGCAGATGATAAATTTTTACAAAAAGAATTTATTAAATCCATACGCTAAAGCTATGACTGGGTTAGAAATGGCTCGTAATAAAATTGGAAGGGAATATAAAAGACTAAAGGAAGATCTTGGTATAATCCCTGACGATCTTAAAGAAACAATTACTTATGAAGACAAAAACGGGAATATAATTGAAAGCCCTTTTACAAAAGAAAATGCGGTAAGAGTTTACATGTGGAATCAAAAAGGTATGGAAATTCCCAACCTAAAGGAAGAGAATAAAGAAATAATGTTAAACGAAATTCTTAACAACGCTAATCTTAGATTATTTGCTCAAGAATTATCCCGATTAAATACCGGAGAAGATACTAAGCCAAAAAATAATTGGGCCGGCGGAACTATTACTACAGATTTAATGAGCGCATTAAATAATACTGGAAGAAAAGAATTACTTACAGTATGGAAAAATAATGTTGATGTAATATTTTCTCCTAAAAATTTAAACAAATTACAGGTAGCTTTCGGAAATAAATATGTAAGCGCGTTAAAAAATTCATTAACACGTATGGAAACAGGTAGAAATAGAATTTCTAAAGTTGACAAAGGAATGGAGGAAACTAATGCTTGGAGTGATTTTCTTACTAATTCTGTTGGTAATATTATGTTTCTTAATTCAAGATCTGCTGTGCTTCAATTAATTTCTGCAACTAACTTTCTTAACTTTAGAGAAAATAATATTTTTGCTGCAGGTAAAGCATTTGCAAATCAAAAACAATTTTGGTCAGATTTTGTTATGCTTTGGAATAGTGACTTTTTAGTTGATAGACGTGATGGATTAAAACTTAATGTTAACGAAGCTGATTTAGCTAATGTAGCTGCTACTCAAGGAATGCAGGGAGTTATTGCAAAATTACTAAAAGCAGGTTTTGCTCCCACTAAATATGCTGATTCGCTTGCAATATCTTTTGGAGGAGCTTCTTTTTATAGAACTAAATACGACGCGTTAATAAAACAAGGAGTAAAACCCGCTGATGCCAAAAAACAGGCAATGATGGAATTTACGGAAATAGCTCAAGAATCTCAGCAATCAAGTAGACCTGATAAAATTAGTAAAGAGCAGTCTCAGCCAATAGGGCGCTATATATTAGCTTTTGCTAACACCCCTCAACAATATGCTAGAATAATAAAAAAAGCTATTCTAGATCTTAAAAATGGGCGTGGCAGCAGAAAAGAAAACTTAGCTAAAATAGTTTATTATGGATTTTTGCAAAATTTAGTTTTTTCATTTTTACAACAAGGTTTATTTGCAATGGCATTTGATGATGATGAAAATGAAGATACATCTAAAAAAGACGAAGCTATTAATGTAGCTAATTCTATGTCGAACTCTTTATTGAGAGGTATGGGTCTGTATGGAGCCGTTGTTGCTGCAGCAAAAGATATTGGACTAACACTTATGGAAAGATCCGAAAAGAAAAAGCCTAATTATAGTAAATATATTGTTAAAAATTTAGCAAATATTTCTCCTCCTATAGGAAGTAAAATTGGTAAAATCTATAGAGGAGTTGATAATTTTGAGTGGAATGCAGGGTTTATGTTTGATAAAAAAGGTGTTTCTAAAGGAGATTTGCTTAAGTTACCCGGAGTTAGAGCTGTAGGAGATTTAACGTCGGCTCTTACTAACGTTCCTTTAGATAGAGCTATTGCTAAAGCAACTAATTTAATTGACATGCTCCAGGAAGAAACCAGAGATAGTTATAGATTTTCTTTATTACTAGGATATCCCGAATGGCAGTTAGAACAAGCTGCTAATGACCCTAGGGGTGATGAAAGATACGAAAAAGAAAAAGAACGCAGAAAAAATATTAAAAAAGAAAACAAAATAAAAGAAGAAAGAGGAGATTTAAGCGGAGATGAATTACGAAGATATGATCTTAAAAAACTTAAAAAGGAAGAACAAACTGCCATATTATTTAATAAATATAAATTAAGTAAAAAACAAATAAATAGACTAACTAAAGAAGAAGATAGAATTAATAAGATAATGTCTTTAGAGGCTTTAAACAAAAGTAAAAAAAGAAAAGATTCACTAAAATAATAAAAGCTTTATGAACTTAAGCGAAAAAACACAAGTAACCTTAGATTTAAAAACAATAGGAATAGTTATTGGGGGAGCAATTTCTTTAGCAACGTTATATTTTACATTACAAAAAGATATAGAGCTTGCCAAAGAATTACCAAAGCCTACTATTACAAGAACCGAATATGATCTTAAAGATCAGTTAATTCGAGAAACAATTATGAATACTCAAGACAAGGTTCAAGAAAATAGTGATAAATTAGATAAAATAGATGAAAAGCTGTATGAAATAATTGAAAAAAAATAACCATGAAAAAAATTATAATTTTAATAACCTTGCTAACATACTTAAATTCTTATAGTCAAAATTTTACTTTGCTTGAAATAAATGCTAAGTGGAATAAACACAATAATTTACCAGTTAATAAACTTGCGGATATTAAAATACAATTTGCATGGTTAGAAGATCAACCTGAATCAATACAAAGAAGCGTAATTTCTGTACCAACTTTAATACTAATGAATGATGGTAAAAGCGTTGCTCAATGGAGAGCGGGTATAAATCTTCAATTAAAAATTACAGAAGAAGAAGTAAAAAAAGCAATAGAAATATTTAACAAAAGAAAAAAACAATCATGACTGACCAAAAGAAAAAATCAAAGTTCAAACAATTTATTATATGGTTAATGGGTAAATGGAACTCATTGCTTTATTTATTAATGTTTAAAAATTACGATTAAAATAGAATTAAACAAAACAGGCTACCACACCTTAAAAATTCTATAATAAAAAAGCCGCTACAATTAAGTAACGGCTTTTTTTAATTTAAGTAACTTCGCAGGCACCTCCGGCACAAGCAAGTTCTCCAGACAAATCTGTTTCATCTTCTTCTTCCTCAATTCTTACAATATCTACTAACTGCAAAGTTTCCATCATTTCATTATATTTAGTTTTATCTATATCTTCAAAAGGAGCCTGAACATAAGTACCTCCATTGTAAGGCAATACAGATAAACCATTATAAAATTCTTTGTTATCCCACATCCAATTACCAATTAATTCCCATTCATCTTCTTTAATAGATACAGTAGCAGATATATTATGTGTGTTTCTACCGTTTCCATGACCTGGTTTAACCCACATTTCAGACACAAATTTCACACGCTCTAATAATTCTAACGGGTGCTCTGTTCTAAGCATAGAGCCTTCTGGCGCTTTTTGTGGTATAGATATTACGGCAGTGTCATGAGGTCTAAAATATTCATCTTCAATTAACTCTGGATGGTTTTCAGCAAGGAACTTATACATTGACTCGTTTTTACCTACACGTATTCTTCTTACATAATAATCATTATGCCAAGCGTGAATACCAGATGACGTTCCTAATGCCAATGATGTAGTTCCTGCCGGTTTAACCGTTGTTGATCTAGCTGATGGATTAATACCAATTAATTTTGCAACACGTTTATTTTCTTTTTTAACAAGCAATGCGGCTTTATCCATATCTAGTTTAAGTACTTTACCAGATCCAATACCTGTTATAGAAACTCCAATTAAAGCATCTTTTTCTGTTGTAGTTCTCCATATATCTCTAAGATAATGAAAGCTCGTGTATGAAGCCTGTAATGTGCCTATGAAGGCTGCATGAGTTACACGTCTATCAAATGCTTCTTGTGTTTCTAAGTCTGAACCGTTAACTTCACATAAGTTACAGAATTGATAAGGTCTAAGCGCGATCTCACAGCAAGGATTAGTGCCCCAATCTTTATCATTAGTTAAATAAAAACCTGGTTCACCAGATCCTGATAACTCAATACGTTTCCAAAGATCCATAAAATAAGACTTAGTAAGCTTTTGTCGCATAAGCACAGCTGAATTATTAGCTCTACCTCTTTGAGGATTTTTTTCCCACCAATCACCAGACTTGCAGCCAATCATTTCAACATCATCAGACGAAAACAAAGATATTAAAGCTGCTCTTCTTATTCCTCCTGCTAGAACTGAATCAGCAATGTGACATATAATATCATGTGCTTGTACCGTACTTAGATAATCTCCATCTTTTAATGAATCTAATATCCCTGTTATCTTTACTATAGCTTCTTTCAAAGGCTGAGGCCCTGGCGCTTTACCTCCTGATGTTACTAATCTAGCTCCTTTAGCACGTATATCTGAATAATCAAATTCAATTCTTGAAGATCTTTTATTACCTAAATATGATTTCATTAATATTTTTATTGCATCAGCCCAGCCTTCAATAGAATCCATAACCAAGAATCTTCTTGTACGTTTTTCAAATGGTACAGTAACAGAAGGCAGCTTAGCTATGTGATGTTTTTGAACAGAGTAACCAACTCCAGTGCCACCCAATAATAAAAACATTGTTTCGCTAAATGCCGCTACTGATTCTACTGGTAAGTAAGCACAATTGTATATCCTGTTAGGAGATATTTCAATAGGCTTGCCACCAAATTGCAAGCTTCGCATACTTGGTAATATATTTTTACTATACACATCTTCATAAGCTGCTCGTATTTCTTTTTCTAATTTAGGAAACTTTTTTATATGCATTGATTCATTTCGGAATACTAATTGATCCCACGTTTCACGACGTTTTGTTTCTGGTATATACTTTGCATATTTCATAAATACCGTTATGTCACTTAAAATTCTGTTTGATTTGTTCATTTACAATACTCTTATTTTATATTCATTTTGTTTTTTAACTAATTCTTTCCATGAGATTTTACCCCTATTGTTCCAGGACCATTTAACCCATTTAGCTATTTGCCTTTCTGCATAGGCTTTACGTGCTAATCGTTTATTGTTTCCTACCATCTAATATAAGTTTAATCATTAATGCTACATCTTTTTGGTTTTGAGGTTTATATAAAGTTCTTTTTTCATTGTTTATTGTACACCATAATTTAAATAACTTCCAGCGAAGAGGGAATTGTTCATTAGCTCTTCCTTTGCATTCTATTATATAATCCTTACCTGTAAAGTCAGGTGTATATTTAATACCTAAAATTTTCTTTTGTCCTCTGTCTTTCATGTCTCCTTTGCCATTCGATTGTTTTTCAAATGATATATTGGGAAATCTAAAACTTTGTAAAGTTTGAAATACTTCTTCCTCATACTTTTCAAATAAACCAGCATCTTTCAAAGCTAAGTACGTGTGTTTTTCTAAACCTGATCGAAAGCTAATCCCGTCTGCAGTAGCTTTTTTAGCACGGACAGGACCTTTCTTTTTTGATCTTTTAAAGCGTTTCATTTTTTACAAATGATCCGTTAATCATAGAACCCTTACGTTTGCTAATAACGTCATAAGCGCTTTGTATACAATCTTCTATTTCTAAACCAGCTAAATGCGCTAGATTAGTTAATACAACGACCATATCACCAATACCATCTTTTAATTCTGGTATAT
>WLWG01002565.1_pt1 | contig 13648 bp, 12 predicted proteins | sample 6712871 | NCBI WGS metagenome assembly WLWG01 (sample SAMN12718693, study PRJNA515312) | sponge metagenome | isolation source: marine sponge | host: Mycale hentscheli | place: New Zealand: South Island, Marlborough, Capsize Point | collected 2003-05-01 | reverse complement strand
TGTCTCGAAGCCAGTTAAACGCCGTCTCTTTATTTGCTTCTGTAATAGTAGCACGATACGTCGTTGAAACTTTAAGATGTGATCCATCTTGTAGTTTTAATTCTGCTAAACCCATCTCGGACATCATGGTAGGTATAACCTCACCTGATATACGTTGGTATTCTTTTTTTAAATCTTTTATGTTGTTCTCACTTGTTTCTATTCTTTTGTGTAACCCCTCTAACATTTCTACTTGGTCTGCAAGCGAACGAATGTTTTCAGTTTTACTCATCGCGTCTTGTTGGTCTTGTTCAAAATTAATTGTCATCTATTTCTCCTTTCTCGTATAGATTAATCTCAATAGGATAATATTTTCTTTCTTGTTTATCCCACTTCAATACTTTGTATTTACCGTTTGTAATATCAGATACAATAGAGCATGCAACACCAATGATTGCAGGATCACCTGTTAATAATAAATAATCTTCTGGTGTATAATTTCTTAAACCTTTTCTTAATTTAAAAATTAATGGACCAGGAGAAAAAATCATTTGAGAAAATTCCGGTAATAAAAAATTAAAGTCATTGGTTGTAGAATAAGCAGCTGCACCCATAATATTTATTTTAGGAGTACCTGCTTGGCTACCCGGTATTTCTTGTACTACATAAACTTTTCTTTCTGACATTGACAATCAATATAATCATGTTTATATAGATGTCAACTAGAAAGAAGAAAAAAAATTATGGATTATAAATTTAAAACTAAACCCTATGCACATCAATTAACTGCATTGGAAAAATCTTGGAACAAAGAAAACTATGCCTACTTTATGGAGATGGGTACAGGTAAAACAAAAGTATTAATAGACAACGTTGCTATGTTATATGACAAAGGCAAGATTGATAGTGTATTAATTATTGCACCTAAAGGTGTTGTTAAAACTTGGTACGAACAAGAACTACCAGCACACTTACCAGATCATATAGAAAATGTGTCCATACTGTGGCAACCAAATATTACAAAAACACAACAAGAAAAATTAGAAAGTTTGTTTGAGATAGAAACTGCATTACATATTTTAGTTATGAATGTTGAAGCATTGTCTACAGAAAAAGGTGTAAAGTTTGCAACCAAATTTATTAACTCACATAAAACCATGATGGCTATTGATGAGTCTACTACAATTAAAACTCCTTCTGCTAGACGTACTAAAAATATTATTAAGATTGGTTTAGATGCTAAGTACAAAAGAATTATGACAGGTTCTCCTATTACAAAAAACCCGTTAGATTTATATACACAGTGCGAGTTCCTTGATCCGTGGTTATTGGACTTTGCTTCATACTACGCATTTAGAAATAGATATGCAGAAATGAAAACAATGCATATACGTGGACGATCTATCCAGGTGGTAGATAAGTTTCAAAATTTAGGTGAGTTATCTGATATTGTAAAACAATTTTCATACAGAGTATTGAAAGAAGATTGCTTAGACTTGCCTCCTAAAGTATTTATCAAACGCCACGTAACATTAACCGTTGATCAAAAAAGAGTCTATGAACAGATGAAAGAACAGGCTCTTGCTGTACTTAATGGTAAAGTAACAACTACTATGACTGTACTAACACAGCTTATGAGACTACATCAAATAACATGTGGTTATGTAACCGCTGATGATGGAACCACACAACAGGTTGAAAGCAATAGACTTAATGAATTGATGTCTATTTTAGAAGATACAGATGGTAAAGTTATTATATGGGCCAACTATCAATTAAGTGTTGGTGAGATTATACAAAAAATAATTAAAGTTTATGGTCCAGAGTCTTATGTTCATTACTATGGACTAACGCCTCAAGAAGATAGACAAGATTATATACGTAAATTTCAAAATGATCCTAAGTGTAGATTTATTATAGGCACACCTCAAACAGGTGGTTATGGTATTACACTTACTCAAGCTAACACTGTTATCTATTATTCTAATGGATATGATCTAGAAAAAAGATTGCAATCAGAAGATAGAGCACACAGAATAGGACAAAAGAAAACCGTAACTTATATTGATTTGATCGCTGAAGATACAATCGATGAAAAAATAGTTGAAGCTTTACGTAAAAAGATAAATATTGCATCTGAAGTTATGGGTGAAGAGTTAAGAGATTGGATCTAGCCTACAACTTTACCACCGGACCATTTCATTTCCGGTAATCCTTCGCTGTATTTTTTACCATCGAAAGTTAAAACTTGTTTTCTATTTGAACCAGATTCATTATAGCTTATGTGAACCCATCCCCCTGCAGGATCTTCTTTATCAAAAAATTCCATAATCAATTGATCGAAGTCAACATTATTTTGTAACCAGTAAGCTGTTTGAATGTTGGGTACTCCAAAAATTTCCAGGTCTACGGCCTGGCCCTTCGCATGTTGCGACGTCTTTTTGCTGCCGATAGCTTCACACAACGCCTCGGACCGGTAGCCCGATGTAATAGTAACTGGCTTATCAAAGTGTGCACGTAGAGGTTCTAAAATTTCATAACACAAATCACCTAGACTTTTAATCTCTCCTGATCCTGGTGTATTATCAATACCTTTACGAGTCGCTGTCATCGACTTTGTCATCTCTGAAAGAGTGAAATGTTTTGAAAGCTGCATTTTTATCTAAGCATGTTTAATAAGAGAGCAACTACAATCCCAAACGCTCCACCTATTATCATCTTCTCCATCCGTTCTAATCTTTGTTTAACTTCTTTTATTTGTTCAAAAGTTTGTTTCTGCATAATACGACACAGCTTTTCATGATCATCTATTTTTTGTAATGCAGATTTTTTAGCCATTATGTTGTTTTCCTTAACCTTTGTCTAATTAGTTGTTCTTCGGGAGATAGTAATGCCATCTCTGTTGATGTCAAGTTGGTATTTTGATCAACTACTTGTGCTTGATTATTTACATTTGGTTGAACATTTGCAGGCATTGGTGTGCTTGGTAAGTTAGGTGTTTGTATTGTGCCTAAAGAAAAATCATTTAAATCAATATCAAAAGTATCTGCAAGACTTAAAAATTTCATTTGAGATCTCATAGATTTTAAAGCAGGTAATGCTGTTTTAAATACATCATATGTTCCTAAATTTTTTGCAATCTCTCTAAATCTTTCTCTAATATCATCTGATGGAAAATAAGGCTCGTACTTTCCTTTTCTTAAATTATTAAAAGTTTTTGTTGTAAGTTGTCTGTCTTGAAACGTTTGTCTTAAAGAGTTTGCATTAACACCTAAAATTTGTGCAGCATCAATGTTTTTAAACATTTCTTTTTGTACATTAAATCTTGCTTTGTTAGATTCATAAAACCTTGTTATAATATCATCAGGATTTATAGGTCCACCTCTTAACAATCCAAAGAAACCACCTGTAAATTCTCTTCTAGCATTTCTTATACCTGTTTGATATTGAGATATTTTAAATCCCATAGCTTTTAGTGGATTAACTTTTGTAGGTCTGAATCCTATTAGCCCAGCCATTTGATCATCTAATTCTAAAATTTCTCCAAATTTATTTGGTGTTTTTGTAGCTGCTAAAATTGGTCTTATGTATGGTTTGTATTGTGGTAACAAAGCTTCTAATAAATGTCTAAACCTAATATTCATTTTGTCCCCAATTGGAGTTTGATCTGTATATAAAGCTTTACCTTCTCTTGTTCTACCTTGTCTAGTAGTCAAGTCTCTTGCAGCTTCTGTCCAAATAGATTCATCTACAAAAGGTGAAGCTAGTTCTACACTTGCTTGTTCTATACCATCCAAAAAACCTTTTAATACAGTATCACCATCATTAGATGCAGATACAATTTCATTTGATAAAGTTCTAAAAGGTTTTGCAATTACATCATATGCATTACTATGACTAAAATCTATGTATTTTAGTTCACCAGTTTTTTCATCTCTTGATGGAATCAATGTAGAGTTTCTAGACCAATCTGGAACGAACTGACGTAAAGCATCTAACTCATCTTGTGATACATTGTATAAAGCTTTAGATCCTTCTACCAATGCTGCAGGTACTGCACCTAGTGTAAAAGCCATACCAGATATTCTAGTTGCACCTATTCTATAAAATGGGTTATCATTTTTAACCATTGTGCCTGTAGCTTTATCAAGTACATATGGTGCTATGTTAGTTCCTATTGTTGGTTTGGAGTGTCTCATTTCTCTTAATGCTTGACCACCAATATTTGTAGTTGTTCTAATCATTTCAGATGGAAAAGACATAAAGTTACCGACTGGTAATAGTCTTGCTGTTCTAACATAATCTCCAACATAATTATAATTTGGAACTGTGTTTTTAACAATATCAGCTGTTTCTCTTTTAAGTTTAGCTAAAAATTCTGCGTTGTTTGGATCAATCTTAACTCCTCTTTTTATACCATCTTTTACTAATGCATCTTGTCTTCTATTTAATTCTACAAAGTAGTTTGTAATTTTCCAAAAGTCGTCCTCTGCAACATATTTACCTTGTAAATATGTAGGAAGTTTTTTAATTCTATTAAGAAAAGGGTTAATAATAGAATCAAGATCCATAATTTTGTCACCAAAATTTACATCTCTCATTAAATTTTTTATATCTCCTATTTGTACTTGTGAGTTTACAACACCTAACTCTAGTAATTCTCTGTAAGCTTTTTCAAAATTTTGATCTGCAAATCTTGTGTTTTTTATATTACCTACACCTGATATCTGCCAACCTTTTCTAAAAGATTCTCCCAATAGTTTTGGGTTCATAAAACCTTCAAACAAAATACCATTAGCACCAGCAAAAGCACCTGCACTAATTATGTTACGTAAGTGAGTTGGTATAGATAAAACTGTTTTTGCTAATTGTGATATAGCTTTTGGAAACAATAATAAATTTCTATATAAAAAAGCAGTTCCTTTTTCTGCAGCAGTTGCGCCCTCTCTACCTCTTACAGCTGCTGTAAAAAAACCTTCTGTCAATCCGTTCATACGTTTTAAAGCTTCTGCTGTATCTGCTGTAGTATACATTCCTCCTAAAGGATTGCTGATTCTACCTGATCTAAATTCTGTTAAACCTGCTAAGGCATTATCAACTTTTACAATTTTTGCTTGACCGTTTGTTGCAGCTTTTGCAGCTTCTATTGAATCCCAAAAACTTCCTCTACCACCTTGTGATTGTACAGCAGCGTTGGTGTCAAACATTTCTTTAAACATAGCACTTGTTCTAGCTAAACCTGACAACTCTGTAATTGCATTAAACATAGAGTATCTTGGATCACTCATTTCACCCATCAGTTTTTTAATAACCGGTGGCGGTGCTCCCGTTCTTTCTATGACTTCATTTACAAATTTAGCTTCAGGTATATCTCCTAAAGTTTTAGAAACATAGTTAGCATCCGGTAACCCTCTACCAACTTTTTTTGCTTTAATACCATCTTCTAATATTCTATCTACAATGTTTTTTGCATCTTCATAATATTTATCACTATCTATTTTAAATTTTGTATCTTTATTTGTTGATGCTATTTGTTGTCTAAAAAAATCTATAGCCTCTGTCATAGATTCATCTGTAGGTCTATACCTACCAAAGACTCCTAGTATAGGTGAGTTTTCAAAAATCCTGTAAGTGTTTTCAGTTAAACCTTTTATTCTTTCTTGAAGAATATTTTTTAATTCTTTTGAATTATAGTTGTTTGTAGTTTTAATTAAATTTCCTATTGTGTTTCTAGATTCTTCTACAGTGCCTATTATAGAATCAATTACTTTTTGATCTACACCTTTGTCTCTTAAATTTTTTACAAACGCATCCGATACTTTAGGATCTGATAATTTTGTTAAATCACCATCCAACATTAAATCATTAATTGATTTGTAAAACTGTTCTTTTTCTGTTTTAGTTAAAGATCTATCTAAAACTGATTGCATTTGAGGAAAAGCTTTTGCTACACTTCTATCTAAATTTTTTATAAGTTCTGTAGCTCTGTTTACATCAGAAGATCTAAAACCTTCTGCAACTTTTTGTGAACCAAAAACAGCCTTGGTCAGTGGTCCTTCAGGCGTGAACCCGCTTGCAAACTTGGATAACCATCTTTCAATTTTATAATTACTATATGCAAGGTCTTTGCCTTTTGTTGCAATAGCCTTGGCTCCTTTACCTATACCTGCTGCAAAAGGTGTAAGTAATATAGACTCACTACCAAACTTTAATCTATTCATTAGTTTTCTAGTTGCATCATCTCTTCCACCTTCACGAGCGAATACATCCAATTGTGTAGGACCGCTATCAAAGACATCTCCAAAAGATCCTAGTTCTTCAACATCAGCTACAAAAGTTTCACCTGCAGCACCACCCACGGCACCTACAGCAAATCTTGTTACTCCTGCATCTTTGTTTAATTTATCTACTAATTGTTTTTGTTTAGTTATATTTTTAGAACCTGCACTAACTAATACGTTAGCTTTTTTTGCATCAAAATATTTCTTAGTTAATTTACTACCTAATTTAAATCCTGCTGTACCTGGTACACCTATTTGAACTAAGGCTTGTGTTAATTTACCTACACCTGTTGCTTCTGCAGTGTCTTCAAAAACATTTAATTTATCAAAAAACATTTCTACATTAGCTGCTGAGTTAGTATCGAAACCTAAATCAATTAATTCAGCTCCTAGTGAAAAAGCTCCTTCAACAACTTTGACACCACCTGATGCTATACCTGCTATACCTGAAGTATACCATGAGGCTTCATTGTTTTCTTCTGCCTTTAGGAATGGTTGCATTTCCATTTATAAGCCTATGGTTGTGGATCGTCCATTGACATACCAAAATCTGGTACAAAATTATCTGATTGTTCTGGTTGACTTGCTGAAATATCTGGGAATTTTATTTCAGGAATTGTTTTGTAAGAAGTGAAGTAAGGTTTACCATCTCTTATTAAAACGTATTTGTAATTGTCTTCAAAAGGATCGTATACAACTTTATTATTTAATTTTAATAATTCTCTCAATCCACCTTTTACTTGTTCTTGATCTTGTGTATCAAATGTTAATATTCCACCATATTTTTCTCCACCAACAGCACCTCTTAAAGTATCTGCTAGTTCAGTTTCAAATGTTGCTGCTCTTACAGCTACTTGTGAAGGTAAACCATCTTCTTTTATATATTTTTCTAAAGATATATTATACAAAGTATCATCTTTATTAGCTCTCATACCTGCAATTTTTTCATTAGAAGCTAATTTTGCTGCTAGTTGTGACTCATCAAATTTTTGACCTTCTAATCTTTCACTTTGTAAAAAGTCTCTTTCACCTCGCATCTCACCTCTTCTTAATTGAGCTGCTTGATATCTTTCAAAAGGATCTTTAGCAGAAGCTGCTGCTGTTTGAAAAATATTTCCTTGTGGTGTTCTTGATAATAAATCTAAACCAAAACTTGTTAAAAAACCTGGTAATGATCCAGGAGCAAAGTTTCCCATAGCGTAAGGGTTAGATCCTTGATTATATTGTTTTCTTGGTTGATCTAGTCCTGATGTAATACCAGTTCCTGTTGATCCACCCATTCTAAACATTGGTCTTTTTAAAGTTCTACTCATAATTATGCATTCATATTAAAGTTTACTTTTCCAGGATTTTTAAGTCCAGCATATATTCCTGAAAGTGTTGTACCAACACCTAGTGCAGTTTGTAATGGTGTAGGGTTAGGTATATTAGTTGTTGATGTTCCAGTTCCTTGCATTCCACCCATGATACCTGTAACCAAATTACCGTAGTTTTGTAATTGTTCTTGTGGTTGGAAAGCTGCCATTCTATTTGCTTCTCTAGTTGCATCAAGTCCTGCTTGTGTTTGTGCTTGATTCAATGCGCCCAATGAACCTAGTCTTGAAATATCTGTTCCTTGTAATCCAGGTAATAGCTGAGCTAGACCTTGTTGATTATTAAACTGTTGTTGTGCTGAAGCTTGTGCATTTTGAAAACCTGATTGTAATAAACCTGCTTGTAATTGTGCTCGGTTCATATCAGAACCTTTCATGTATTCTGCTTGTGCAACACCTTCACGTCCACCACCAAAAGCACCAGATGCTACTGCTTGATCTGATATTCTTTGTTGTTGCATAGCTGCGTTTCTATCAAACTCTGCTAATGATGCATCCATCACCTGTGATTGATATGGTGACATAAACTGTTGGTAAGCTTGTGGTCCAGTTGCAGCTTGTGCACCTTGTAAAAAAGGTTGATATGATCCTACACCTTGTTGTGCTAAAGTTTGTGCTTGTTTTTGTAATGCATCTTGACCTGCAACTTGTGGTGCAAGTCCTGCTAAATTTTGTTGTCTTGTTGTAAATGCTCTTGCAGCATCTTGTCTTGCTTTAAATCCTGCTGCAGTCTCACCTGTTTGTTGTGATAAACTTCCAATGCCACCTGATACAACTGGTACACCTGTAAGGGCTACGGCTTGTGTTGCTAGATCTTTTCCTAGATCTTCTACGAATGGTGCTGGTCGTGATATTGTGGTTTCTGTAGCCATTAAATAACTTCCTCTAATCTTTGTGATGTTTTAAACATTTCTCTAGCGCCATCTAATCCTTGCGATTCTTCTGATACTTCACCCCCGGATTCGAGGTTTTTCATCATGTTATACATGACTTCTGCTCCTTTGTCTACATCTCCCTCACCTGCATTTCTTACAGCGTCGGCAGTAAATACAAATTCATTCTTTGATAATCTTGCAGGTACATCGTCTGCTCTTTCCATTCTACCTAATGGTACAAACCCACCTTCTTCTCTTAAATCCATTTCTTGACCATCCATATCTAATAAAGGCATAGTCTTTTTAGCTACCGGTTCTTCTGATCCTTCTGCATAACCTGTTCTCATTAATCCACCATCAGCAGCATACATACTTCCTTGGTTTCTAGCTGATAAATAGTTGTAAGGATTGTTTCTAATGTCAGCTATGTTTAATCTATTTGTTTTATAATAATCATCATTGTTATCTTCTTCTTCTTTTTGACCCATTAACAACGGTAGTGTTGAAGCTGCAAGTATACCACCCATAGCAGTTGGCATCATACTTCCATAACCAGATGTTAAACCTAATTTAGTTAACAAACCTTTTTTAGCTGCCATTTCTCCCATTCCTAATTTATTCATCATCAAACTATTTGCTCCAAATAAACCAGCTTTTACATTCATTGGATTAAGCATGCCTTTACTAAAAAGTTTTCCTGTTAATCCATAAGATCCACCCATAGCACCTAAACCATATAGTAATGCTGCTTTACCTACTGGAGACTTAGCAACTTTTTTAACTGCTCTTGTTGCTTTTTTAACTAGCTTACCTAAGAAATACATTTGTCTTCCTGATTCAAGGTCCATGATTCCACCTGTTGGATCATCTTCTTCTTCATTTGCCATCATCATCATTCGTCCACCGTCCATGGCACCTGCACGTCCACCATCTGCAAGACCTGTGAAATCAAATATAGAGCCCGCGAATCTTGGAGCAAGGCCACCTAGGTTTCTTGTAGGTGTTGCATCTTCTTCTGTGTCGTCTGTACTATCATCAGGTATAATTGGTGGTACATAAGTTTGATTGTTATCTCCTCCACCATTATTTATAAAATTTCCGGTAAGACCACCATCATCACCATATGAAAAACCTTCAGTTGGATTACCATAAGCATCTGTTTTACCCGCCATTCTATTACCCATATAATCTTGATATGCTCCTTCTAAATCAAAATCTTCATCATAGATGTCATCATAATCTACTCCTGGAATTTTTCCTGCTCTTAAAACTTTATTTACAAAAAAATCTCTATTAGGTTTTCTATTTATATTACCTAAAATTTTTACAAAAGAAGGTACATATTTTGGATATTCTGCTTTTTTATTATAAAAATCTTGTAAATCTTTTTCAACTTGATCATCAGGATCTTTTTCACCTCCTGATCCCCCTACTCCTGAAACACTTCCTTTTGGAACGGTAGATTTAACTCTTTCACCTGTTCTTTCAAATTTTTCTCTAGCAGTTTTTGTTGTTGGATTCATTACATTAGAAGATCTAAAATCACTTGGTGGATCATTTCTTCCGTAATTTGGAGCCGTATTTTTTGGATTATTTGCTGGATGACCTGGAGAATTCCTTTGACCGCCTCCACCATTACCACCATTATTATTGCCACTTGGTCCACCAAAACTACCCATGTCACCTTGTAATGACATAATTCCACCTGGGCCTCTATTTGGTTTTCCTTTTAATGATCCATATAAATCAGCTTCTAATAAAATTTTTTGTTCTCTTGGAGTAATGTAAGCTAATTCAGCTACTACATGATCAGGAGAAGATAGCCATTTTTTAGGAACTGTTACTGTTTCTTGTTTACCTAAATAGTTTGGTCCACCTCCTTGATTAGCAGGTTTAATTTTTTTCTGTTGAGCTTTGGTTAATCTTTGATCTTTGTATTTTACTTTCCCTTGCATAGCGACTTCACCATCTTTTAACATTTGTCTATATTGTTGTGCTCTTGTAATTGCCATCGTTCTATTTTATATAAAAATCCCAAGTTTTACAACTCAGAACCTGCTCCTAAATTAAATTCTTCTACTGTTATTTTAACGTCTCTACGTATATCTTCTCTTTTAGTATCTGTTCCAGGGTTATCTACATCAGCATCTGATTCTGCGTCTGACATATATTCTTGACCTGTTTTTATATTAGTTAAGGTAACTTCACTTTTAGGTGTGATAATCATAACCTTTTTACCATTAACTGTTTCGTATCTTACTGATGCTTCTGTTTCTATAAATGACATATTTAATCCCTATTTATTTCTAATATTGATGCTACCACATGTAATTCATTAGCATCAGATGCAGTAACTTTCAATATTTCATTTTCTAATAATATCAATGGTTCTGTTAGTAATTGTTCGGTAGCATTAGAAGCTATTGATTTAACTTTAAATAAACTAAATATAGCAGCAGCTGCATTAGTTAACGTTGCTGTTAATGTTGCTGCACTTCCAGCATCATTTGATACTAACAATGATTTTACTATTGCTCTAGAGTTACTAGGTGCTGTATATAAAACTGTTTCCGATGTAGTAGTTAAATCTACTTTTGCATTTGTATATATATTAGCCATTAAGCCACGCAAACCTTTCTTGTTCTTGTTTTAATTCATTTAAAAATGTAGAATTTAATTGTTCTACAACTAAACTTATTGCTCTGTTAATTTGTTTTTGGTTAGACTCATCATATTCTCTTTTAGGTTCAGGTATTCTTATTACTATCTTAGCCATTACCTACGTCCATCCGGTTGTATATCAATTTTAAAAGTACCAAATCTCCACTCTTCTCCACTAGATGTATTTTCAATCTTAACATTTAAATAACGTCCTCTAGCTCTTGTATCTTTTTTATCAGTAGTAGAAGTAATTGTAAATGGACTTAAACTACTTACCGTGTCTGATTGTTGAGGGTATCTTTTGATTGCTAGGGTTACTACTGCATTTCCTGTTAGTGTTTTAAAATCAGGTACAAATCTTCTAAGTGCTAAAAATGATTCACCGGCAATAGTTGGTCCGCTTGATCTACCCTGAGCATCTTTTTGTTTTGCTTGTAAATCAAAGTCAAATGATTTTATAAATGATGTAATTGTAGTTGTACTACCATCTTGATTAATTTGATCGGTGCCTACTTCATGTTCAAAAAATTGTGTTTGACCTAAACCATCTTGACCTACAACTGCAGGAAAAGTACCATTAGATGTTGAATTAAATTTAGTAGCATAAGGTTGAGGGTAAACAACAGCATCAATCCAAGAAGTTCTTGATTCTGTTCCTGTATACCAAACACCACCTGGTGTATTTCTACCTGTCTCTCCGTAATTAAATATTACATAAGCATTATTAAAACTAGATCCTGTTGTTGGATAATACCAGACAACTTCTGTAAATAAATTATTGATACCTGCTGCAACTTGTTGACCTTTTGTAGTATCTAAACTGTCGTAAACAAAATCTTCAACAGTACATGGTAAAGATTTAACAGTACCATCAAATAAAAACAAACCATTTGCACTCATCCAAAAAGCATTACCATCTATTTCAACAACTGCATTCTTACCAATCAATCCACAGTTAGTACCCACTTGCTCAAACCCAAATGTAAACGGAGAACCAATAAATTTCATGGTATATAGTGCATTATCTGTAAAGACTAGAATTGTTTCTTTTGCTTTTATAGCACCCACTATTTTAGTTCCATCTTGTAATCTAAAATCACCGGCGCTGTTAATAGCTGTTGCTGTATAATCGTTTATGTTTTCTTGGTCCGAGAATCTTATAAACATATCATCTTGTGTTGCTGTATCTCCAATAGTTGTTTCTGTTCCAAGATGGATTAAGTGACGTGTAGTTGGAGATATTAAAGTTGTTCTTGTTGCTGTTGGATTAGATGATGTAGAAAAACCAGAAGTACCTGTTGATGCTCTTACTGTTGTTGGTGCTGCAGCTCCTGCATTCCATGTAAATGTTTTACCATTTCCAATTGTTGCAACCAATACTTGACCAAAATTATCAAGACTCCATAAACCGGGTTCTAGTATTACTTGAGAAGCTTGTACAGCACTTCCAAAACCAGTAAAGTTTGAAGCATCTGTAACTGTTGCACCATTTGAATGAGCTTGACCATTTGATGTACCAGCGGTTGCAGTTCCAAAAGCACCTCTGGTAATACCTGTTAAAGTATTTGTACCTTTTCCAGTATATGTAATTAACTCATTACCAACTGCTATAGTTCCGGTTGTTGGAAAACCAGAGTTTGATGTAACATTAATAACAGTTCCTGATCCACCTGTACCATTTGTGTCTGCAAGTAAAGCACCATTTAAAGTTGTTGTAAATGGACTTTGAACAGTACCACCATATTGACCAATACCAAAACCATAACCATAAGATTGTTCGGCAGGACCAACTGGTTCATAAGGAATTACACTACACGCTCCACCACCAGCAGCTCCTGTTGTAGTTTGTGTTCCAGTTACAATCGCTACTAAAGAAGATGTAACTCTAGTTACTTGAAATAGTTTATCTTCAAACGCAGCATCTGTTAAACCAATACCACTAGGCACTGTAACACTATCTAATAAAATAATGTCACCTGATTGTAAATTATGATTAGATGAAAACGTTAAGGATACTTCTTGTGTTGCATCTTGAGCAGACATAACAACACTTCCAATTGTAGCTTTTATAGGTGTAATATCAAATAATTGTCCTTCAAAATATAATAATAGAAACTTGTCAGTTCCAATAGCTACATATCTATTACCTTCTAAATCAACGAAAGCATGTTGTTTTCTAGCAACACCTACAATAGAATCTGATATTAAAGAAGACCAACCTCCTACTTTTTCAGGTAGTCCATATCTAAATCTTGAGTTGTCAGAATCAATCCAACGATTCTCTGCTCCGACTTCAGTATCTTGTTTATCGATACCCGGTTTAATATTAAAATCAATAAGGGCCATGGTCCGTGCTCCTTACGCCGTGTTGGTTTTATACGCCCAACCTCTTGTTGAATCAACGTAGACTAATGAAAAGGCTTGACCGTTAGTTGTTAAAGTTAAATTACTTGTACCTGTATTTATTGGTTGGCTATTT
>WLWG01002564.1_pt1 | contig 13652 bp, 7 predicted proteins | sample 6712871 | NCBI WGS metagenome assembly WLWG01 (sample SAMN12718693, study PRJNA515312) | sponge metagenome | isolation source: marine sponge | host: Mycale hentscheli | place: New Zealand: South Island, Marlborough, Capsize Point | collected 2003-05-01 | reverse complement strand
CGGCATTTTATGGACAGCCCATGTCGAGGTTCCCGAGGGTGGCTGTCCGTCGCCCGTAGTCAGTGATGTACAAATACAAGCCAACCTCGACCCCGTTGTGCATAAACAGAAGGTGTCAAAGTGAACAGAACGAATCGTGTAGTGCGCGGCATCTGGCTCTTCGGCTTTATTGCCTGCTTTGCCTCGAATGCAGCTAGTAATGAAACTGTTGCCGAAAGGCCAAATGTTATTGTTGTCATGACCGATGATCAGGGGTATCCAGAGCTGTCCGTACATGGCAATCCAGTTTTGCAAACCCCTCACCTCGACTCGCTGCATGATGAGAGCTTGCGACTGACGGACTACCATGTTGCGCCCATGTGCACGCCGACGCGTGGGCAGTTGCTTACTGGGATTGATGCGGCAAGGAATGGCGCAATCAACGTAAGTAGCGGTCGCGCTTTACTGCGTCCGGAAATCCCTACGATCGCCAATTACTTTGGCGACGCGGGGTATGCCACGGGAGTATTTGGTAAATGGCATCTCGGCGCGAACTATCCATTTCGTCCGCAAGACCGTGGATTTCAGGAGAGCGTGTGGTTTCCCTCCTCGTCAATTCCCTCTGTTCCAAGCTACTGGGGTAACGACTATTTCGATGACGTCTACATTCATAACGGCACAGAAGAACAGTTTTCGGGTTACTGCACTGATGTGTTTTTTGCTGAAGCAAAGGCATTCATAAAGAAGTCCGTAGCAGCGAAGAAACCATTCATGTGCTATCTCGCAACCAATACGCCACACGGGCCATTCAATCCGAAGCCTGAAGATCGTGATGTGATCACAAAAAGATTAGCTGATCCCCAGTTTGATCATCTGGATGAAAAATTAAAGAACCAACTCGCCAATTATCTAGGCATGATTGTGAATATTGATGCCAACATGGGGAGCCTGCTTGAGTTTCTTGATGACGAAGAACTGGCTCGTAATACCATTTTGATTTTCCAGACAGACAACGGCAGCCTTTTGGGGCCTCGGTATTTCAATGCTGGTATGCGTGGTCGGAAAACGGAACTTTGGGAGGGTGGTCATCGTGTTCCGTGTTTCATTCGTTGGCCTGATGGCAACCTCGCAAAGCCACAAGACATTGAGGGACTTACTCAAGTACAGGATATTCTGCCGACGCTATTGGAATTGAGCGGAATCAAAGCTGAAAATGGACCAGAGTTTGACGGAAAGAGTCTGGCCCCTGTTTTACGAGGTGAAAAGCACGTCTCTGATGACCGAATTCTCATCATCAATTACAGCAGGATGCCAGGCTTTGCGAATTACCCGTCGCCTCATAGTCAAACTCAGATGCGAGCTGATCAGGCTGGCGTACTCTGGAAACGGTGGCGCCTCTTGGAGGATCGTGAGCTTTACAATTTGGAGACTGATCCTCTTCAGCAAACGAATGTCATCGATCAGCATCCAGAGGTCGTCGTGAAATTGCGAAAGCAACTCACTGAATGGTGGGACCGAGTCGGAGCCGCCGCGAACGAAGAACAGCGCATCATCGTTGGAACAAAGCATGAGAACCCTACCAAACTATCCGCCACCGAATGGTTGGATGTCTTCGTGGACCAGCAAGGACAGGTTCGTAGAGGCCAGCAGAAAAGTGGATACTGGTTGATCGATGTGGCGAAGGCTGGCGACTACGATATCGAACTTCGCCGTTGGCCCAAAGAGGCAGACGGCACGATTCAAGGAACGTTGCCAGATGGAACAGGAACCGCCTTACCGATTACTCAGGCGAGTCTTTATGTCGCCGGTCACAACCACATGAGCATTGGTGAAAAAAAGGGCTATCAATTTGAGGGCCTTACCAAGCAAGTTAAGAAAGATGACAAAGGTGTCACTTTTACGATGCACTTAAAGAAGGGCCCAACGGCTTTACACACGTGGTTCAGGGGTAAAGACAATACAATGCTCAGTGCGTATTATGTCTATGTGAGTCCCAAAAATGGCGTACAAGCCAAATGAGTGCATAATATGGGTGTGTAAAAAAACATGAATTTTCCATTGAGTCTCGGGTTTCTTCTGTGAGATGTAGCTGAGAAAACACATGAGCAATACCGCACATCGATTGACACGACGAAACCTTCTTCACGGTGCTGGGCTTGCCCTGACCCTTCCAGCCTTTCAGAGTCTGGGTCGAGAAAGAGGCGTTGGAGATCAATCTCCACGACGCTTGGTGTGTGTTGGAAATCACCTTGGCTTTTATCCGGGCAACTTTTTTCCAAAAGCTGCAGGTCAGAGTTATGTGTCGACATCGACACTGCAGCCACTGGATATGCATCGTGACAACTTGACAGTGTTCTCAAATTTGGACCATGGACTCAACGGAGGGCATAGCGCAGTCCAGGGGTTTCTCACCAGTATTAAAAAAGAAGAAGCTGCTGGATTTCCTGAAAAGAATATCTCACTTGATCAGGCTGCAGCAGAATTTGTTGGCAGCAAAACTCGCTTTCCTTCCATCAACACGGGTATTGTACATGGTACGGACATGTGTTGGACGCGTGCTGGCGTCCACGTGCCACCAATCAATAATCCCGCAATGCTCTTTCGGGGACTTTTCGTGAGTCTACCCCAAAGTAAGGTGGAGAATGAACGCATGCAACTTGAGCATCAGGGCAGTGTGCTCGATGTTCTGCGTGATTCAGCGCAAGCCTTACACCGAACGCTCAATGCGGCAGATCAAAACAAGCTGGATCAATACCTGACATCGGTGCGTGACGTTGAACGGCGATTGCAAATTGCAAAAGAATGGCTGCATCGACCGAAGCCAAAGCCCTCGATCGAAGAAGTGCTGGATGAAGAAAGGCAGCAAATTGATGAAGTAGAACTTTTTTACGACCTTATGGCGCTTGCTTTGCAGACAGATTCCACTCGTGTTGCGACATTCGAAACCGGATTAGGTTTTCGGACGTCGGAGTTAGACCTCGATAGTTACCATGGTCTTTCTCATCATGGAAAGTCAGAGGACCGGATTGGTCAGCTTCAGGTAGTGGAAGCTTTTTTAACAACAAAGCTCAGTAATTTTCTTTTGAGATTAAAAGAAGCACAGGTTTTTGATAACACGTTAGTTGTCTTCGGTAGCGGCATGAGTGATGGGTCGACCCACAGTAATAGAAACCTTCCAGTGCTCCTAGCCGGTGGTGGGCTCAAGCATCAGGGGCATGTTATTTGTCCTGAGGAACAACACAGACGAGTCCCCCTTTCGAATCTATGGTTGTCTGTTTTGCAGTGGTTCGGGGCAGAAGAAGCCGATCGTTTCGGAAGAAGCACAGGGACCTTTTCTCCAATGGAAATTGGATAGGAGAGTGGCATGAAAACCACGATCTACTGTGCCGTCATTGTTTTTCATGGTTTGTGCGCATTCGCTGTCGTAGCTGAAAACTCAGTTGGCCAGAATCTGGGTGACGAGAATGCAGCGGCGTTTCTTGAAAAATATTGCATCCAATGTCACGGTGCTCAAAAACAAAAAGCTGACCGCCGATTCGATACGCTTTCATCAAAAATTGAGAACCTCGATGACGTGGGTCGTTACCAAGAGGTTGTTGATCAGCTAAATCTTGAAAGCATGCCACCAGAGGGGAAGCCCCAGCCTTCCCCTCGTGAACGTCTTGCCATGATTGATTCGCTTACTCGCCGCATTGAAATTGCTCATGCCGAACACAATGCGTCTGGTGGGCATAGTGTGCTTCGGCGGCTCAATGCCTGGGAGTATCGGCAAACGATCGGGGATCTGCTCGGACTTGATGTTGAGGTCTGGAATCCGTCAGAAGATTTTCCTGAGGAGGTTATTGTCGATGGCTTCGATAATAACGGTGCTGGTCTCGTGACCTCTGGGATGTTAATGGAACACTACCTACGTGCGTCTGAAGAGGCTGTTCGTCGTGCCACGAAGTTTGGGAAACGGCCAGTTGCGAAAAACTATAGGCAGGTATCCCCTTTTTATTTTAGTGGGAAAGGCTACGAGGACTTACCAAAACTGTTTAAAGTCGATCGCTTTCGGTTTACACCCGATACGCCTTTTACGGATCTCTATGGGCGTCACTATCGTGGGGGGCATATTGGATTTCTTCCCTTGGTTCGACAGGGTGGTGTGCCGCACAGTGGGATCTACACCATTCGTGTGAAGGCGGCGGCTATAAGCCGCCACCATGACTATGGAAAAGCGATTGGTGATTTTCGCAATGGTGATCCATTGGTTATGGAAATCGCTGCTGTAGATCGAAGGGGAAGTGTTGAGAGTACTGGGAATGTTTCGCAAATGATTTCCTTGGTGAGAGTCGAGTTGACGAACGAAGAACCCGAGTGGTTTGAGTGGGATGTCTATATGGAAGCCGGCTTTGAGCCGGAGGTTCGCTTCCGTAATGGACCAATGGCTGCCAAACGAATGGTGCGAATGCTGACAACACACGCTGCCGACAAACCTGAATTCAAGCCGTTTGTTGAGATGAAAGGTGGTCTTGAAAAATCACACGGGGTACTCAAGGGCTATCAGGGTCCACGTCTGCGCGTTTGGGAAATTGGAATAGAGGGCCCGCACGTTGATGTGTGGCCAACCGCCGGGCATCGTGTGATTTATGGGGAGTTGACCCGCGATGAACTGAATGCTGAGACAATTCATCAGCAACTTGATCTCTTTGCTGAAAAAGCATTTCGTCGTCCACCTGTTGAAGGTGAAGTAGAACCAATTCAGGAACTTGTTGCTGAGAGCCTCAAAGCAGGTGTAGATCCTTTAGAGGCATTTCAACTTGGATGTCAGGCCATCCTTTGTGCACCAGGGTTCTTATATTTGAATCTCGGGGAAGGGTCGCTCGAAGAAATCGCTCTGGCTTCGAGGTTGTCCTATTTTCTTTGGTCGTCACCGCCAGACGAGACGTTACTTCGCTTGGCAACTAACAACAAATTGAAAGCTGAGCTGCCAGAACAAGTCACACGCATGCTGGCTGACCCACGTTCTGATCGATTTGTACATCATTTTGTGAGGAGGTGGTTGGACCTGGATAATATTGGTGCGATGCCTCCGTCAGCAGAATTTCTTGAGTATTACCGGGATAATCTTCAGGTAGCTATGCGCCAAGAAACGGAATCGTTCTTTCGGCATGTACTCGATACGAACCGAAACGTGCAGGATTTTCTGGATGCAGACTATTCATTTTTAAACCGTGAACTTGCCTTGCATTACGGTATTGAAGGTGTTGAAGGAAATGGCTTACAAAAAGTGTCGTTGCAAGGAAGTCGACGAGGTGGATTGATTGGTCAAGGTGCATTCTTGACGGCGTCAGCAAATGGTGTTGATACATCACCTGTTGTTCGTGGTATCTATGTGCTTGAAAAAGTCCTTGGCTATTCGCCACCGCCACCGCCGCCCGACGTGCCGCTTATCGAGCCAGATATCCGTGGTGCTGTCAGTATTCGTGATCAACTTCTGAAACATCGAAATGTTGCGACGTGTGCGGAGTGTCATCGAAAAATTGATCCACTTGGATTTGCACTGGAAAACTACGATGCCATTGGTGGATGGAGAGATGAATATGACGGAAAAGTTTTGATTGATTCCTCAGGAAAGCTGCCTGATGGAGATTCGTTCGAGACTCCGGCAGAATTCCAAGAGGCTCTCCTTCACCGAAAGGATCAGTTCGCTCGCTGTATCACGGAAAAGCTACTTGCATATGCTTTAGGCCGCGAATTAGAAATCAGTGATAGGCCTGTCATCGATGAGATTGTCAAAGAGATAACGAAACCAGAGAAGGGTCTGCGTGATCTTATTCAAGAAATTGTGGCGAGTCGCTGTTTTCTTGAGAATTAAGGTGTGTGTAAAGTAGTTAGTTGTACGAATGCTTATACGGGGTGAGGGGTATGATTTTTTTGAAATGGTTGCGACTGGGTGTGATGGTGTTTGTTGCATGGGCCTGCACGGGCACTGTCCGTGGTGAGAATCCACCGAACATTGTCTACATCATGTCAGATGAACTGGCGTATTTTGAACTTGGCCATATGGGGAATCCATATATTAAAACTCCTCGCATCGATCAGATGGCTAGAGAGGGCATGCGATTCACAAATGCACTCGCAGGTTCGCCTGTATGTGCTCCGTTGCGCTGTAATCTCATGACGGGCAAGCATTCCGGACATGCATCGGTACGAGCCAACGATGGTGGCACCCCTTTACGAGAGGGTGAGGAAACGATTGCTTCAATGCTGAAGCAGAAAGGCTACGCCACAGGTGGATTCGGTAAATGGGGGTGTGGAGGGCGTGATTCGACAGGCGTCCCGGAGAAGCATGGGTTCGATGTCTTCTTTGGATACTATGATCAGGTGCACGCACACTCTTTCTATACGCCGTACCTCATTCGTAATAGTGAAGAGGTTGTCCTGGAGGGGAATGTGGGTGGCCGAACAGGAAAAACCTACTCAGAGTATCCAATTCATGCAGCGGCTCTTCAGTTTATACGAGAGAATAAGGAAAGGCCCTTCTTGTGTTACATGCCGATCACACCGCCTCATGGCATGTACGACATTCCTGCTGATGACCCTGCATGGGAACTATATAAGAATGAAGCATGGATGCGTGACCCAACCATTTCTCAAGATACAAAAAACTATGCCGCGATGGTTTCAATGGTTGATCGAGAGGTTGGAAATGTTCTTGATCTTTTGCATGAGCTTGGGCTTGAAGAAAACACGATTGTGTTCTTTACCGGAGATAATGGGGGGCAGGATCGGTTTAAAAGCAAGGAACATCCGCGTGGTTTTTTTGGACCAAATGTCAACCCAGAGAATGGGGTGGAGTTTCGCGGTGGGAAAGGCAATCTTTATGAAGGTGGCTTAAAGATTCCGTTTCTTGTTCGATGGCCTGGAGTAGTTGCGGCAAATACGGTTCGTGATCTTGTTTTCTATCAACCTGACCTCATGGCAACGATTGCTGACTTAACGGATACGAAAGCTCCTGAAGATACCGATGGCATTTCGATTGCTCCGACGCTTCTGGGGGCAGACGACTCGCAGAAGTTGCATGAAATGCTGTATTGGGAGTACGGGAATCAGACGGCGGTTCGATATGGAAAATGGAAAGCACTTCAGCCCGGAAAGCCAAAAGGAAGCAAGAAGAATCAGCCATGGGAACTTTATGACCTGTCCAGAGATGTGAGTGAGTCCACATCTGTCGCAGATAGTCATTCAGATGTTCTTGAGAAAATGAAAGCCTTTGCAGAAGACTCTCACGCTCCGGTTGAAGCCGGAACGTACTATGACAAAAGTAGAGAGCGTCACGAACGAGACCGAAAGGCAAAGTGGGGGACGTTGCGTAATGATCAAAGTCCCCTGAAAAACGCACAACGAATCCCAGAACAGGATATCGTGCCATTCAAAGAGATGAAGTTGATCCGCTGGAGTAGTGAAAACAAGGCGAACGATCGCCTTGCGAAATACGCAATAGATGGAAAGCCGAGTACCGTATGGCACTCGCAGTTTTCACCGGAAAAAAAGAAGCATCCGCACGAGCTGGTGATTGATCTTGGTCAAACCCGACTGATCAATGGATTCTACTATTTGGTGAGGCAAGATAAGGGCTGGAACGGTGCTTTTGAAGAAACAGAATTCTATGTGTCGGATAACGCTGATCACTTTCCAGAAGAGCCGTACGCGCGTTATCTATTTAAAAAAGAAAAGCAGGCTCAGTGTGTGGAGGGTGAAAAAATATTGGCTCGCTATGTACTAGTTCGCAATATCTCCGAAGTTACGGGCAATGATTTTGGGTCAGCAGCAGATATTGCAGTGATCCTCGCGAAGTAGGTTTACGGCATTGCTTTTCATAATGCATGCCCGTCCACGACATTTGTATGGGGTATTTGGCATAGTGTGGGATGTAATGTCACAAATCAAAATCATTATCTACGTTCTTTCAGCATTTATTGGCGTCGGTGTAATCGCAGCATCCAATGTCGTTGCGTCCGATGGTAGTGCTTCACAAATTGATTTTTTTGAGGCCAATATCAGGCCAGTGCTTATCAAACATTGCTATGAATGCCATTCAGCCGAGTCCGGAGAAGCAAAAGGCGGCTTGCGACTCGATTCCAAACAAGGATGGATTGTTGGTGGAGACTCAGGGCCGGCAATCATTCCTGGTAAGCCAAATGAGAGTCATGTTCTTCTAGCGATAAATTACAGCGGTGACATGTCAGAAATGCCACCGAAATCGCGGCTCCCATCCAAAGTTATTCGAGACTTTACTCAGTGGATTGCAGACGGAGCTGTCGACCCAAGAGAAGCCGAAGGGGTAGCACTAGAAAAAAAAGTCATAGATATCGAGGCCGGAAAAAGCTTTTGGTCTTTTCAGCCACGTCGGACATTCTCTGAAGATGAATCGATTGATGAGCTTGCTTGTCCTCAGTCGCCTCCTGCTTCTGCTGACAAGCTTGTGAGAAGGCTGTTTCTTGATGTCATAGGACTGCCCCCAACTCTGGACGAGCAGAGGGGATTTCATGAGGTCTATCACGGTGAATCCCCTGAGCGAGCAGTCCAGTTAGCTCTCGATGACCTCTTTGGTCGAAAAGAGTTCGGAGAAAAGTGGGCTCGCCACTGGCTCGATGTTGCTCGCTACGCAGATTCCAATGGGAACGATTTCAATCTTACGTATCAAGAGGCGTGGCGGTATCGAAACTATGTGATTCATGCATTGAATGACGATCTTCCGTACGATCAGTTTCTTCAGGAGCAAATCGCAGGAGATCTTCTTCCGTACGACACAATTGAACAAAGAAATAGGCAGCTCGTTGCAACAACATTTCTGATGGTTGGTCCGAAAATGTTGACCGAACGAGATAAGGAGAAGATGCGTCTTGATATTGCTGATGAACAGCTCGACACAATCAGTCGAGTGACAATGGGGCTTACGCTTGGGTGTGCCCGCTGCCATGACCACAAATTTGATCCGATACCAACCGTAGACTATTACGCCATGGCGGGCATCCTCCACAGTACCCGGACGACCGATGGCATTCTCATGAACAATGTCAATGTTTCCGGGTGGAAAGAAACAGATCTTCTGATCGATGACGACGAGAAGCAACGGTTGGAAGCGTTCCGTTTAAAGGTAAGAGATATTGAGGAAAGGATTCAGCAGAGAAAGCGGAAAAGAGAGGAAGTTTTAGGCTCAGCAGTTGGCGTACTCGTTGACGATAGTGACGCTACTCGAAAAGGGATATGGCGGAAGTCGACTCATCGTCCGAATTATGTCGGTGATCACTATCTTGTGGCAGATAATCAGAAAACGCCATTTTCAATTCAATGGAAAGCTACTCTACCCAAACCAGGGAAATATGAGCTTCGAGTCAGCTTTCGAGGTGGTAAGGGGCTTGCAACGAAAGTTCGTTATACGGTTCACCATGCCGATGGCGAGAATCAAGTTGTTGTTGATCAGACGGCTCTTCCTTCGATTGATCAGCTATGGCAGCCGCTTGGCCAGTTTAAATTTGATACGAAAGCTGTTGTGAATCTTGCTGGTAACGGGACAGACAAGCCTGTTCTTGCTGATGCCGTTCGACTTGTGCATGTAGAAGATCTTGAGAAAGACATGCCCACTGACACGTCATCCTTGGATGCGGAGCTTGCAAATCTCGAAAAAACGCTCGCGGATATGAAAAAAGATAGTCCCGAAATGCCGAAGGCTATGGCTGCTGAAGACAATGGGCCACAAGGCATAGGTGACTTACATGTACGCGTTCGTGGAGAACCAAAAAATCTGGGAGAAAGAGTCCCGCGGGGTGTTCTTCAGGTCGTGAATTGGAATGGTGTGACACAGTTCTCTATCCCAACTCATGAGTCAGGGCGAGTGCAGCTGGCTGAGTGGATCACCGCAAAAGAAAATCCACTGACTGCTCGGGTTATGGTCAATCGGATCTGGCAGCATCTGTTTGGCCGAGGCATTGTGGAAACGAGCGACAACTTTGGTGTGCGCGGAACGGTTCCATCAAACCCTGAGCTCCTCGATTTTCTTGCCGAGGAGTTTGTGAAAAATAATTGGTCTGTCAAAAGTGTGATTCGAAAGATTATTACGTCGAAAACATATCAGCAGGCTGTCGCTGACGTTTCGGAGGAAACTGGCGAAAAATCAAACGTTCAAAAACAGTACCGGCGTCCTGCCCCGGCTGAGACAATTCGTGATTCGATATTGGCACTTTCAGGGAAGCTTGACTGCGGGTCTCATGATTCTGCAGTAAGTGATTTCGGTATGCATGCTGTTCAAACAAATGGAAAGCGGCATGTGTCGTTGGGGCAAACTGGAAAATTGCGACAGCGAAGTGTGTATATGCCTGTTGTGCGGGGTGCTATTCCACCATCATTAGCTGTGTTTGACTTTCCCAACCCCGATCTTGTCACAGGGAGGCGAGCCATGACAACGGTGCCGGCTCAGGCCTTGTTCATGATGAATTCGCCATTTGTTCATGAAATGTCACACGCTCTGAGTTTGCTCTTGTTGCAAAACAATGTGACAATCGAGAAAAGCATTCAGCAACTCTATCGACGTGTTCTCATTCGGCAGGCAGGTCACGATGAAGTTCAACGTGGTAAGAAATATGTTGCTGAGTTGATGGAGGGGGGGCAGGCACTTGAGCAGGCGTTTGCTTCACTTGTACAGGTTGTATTCTGTTCAGCAGAATTTCGGTTTATTGAATAGTGGCATCAGGAACACGGTATGAAGCAGTGTCATCAATTCACGGTGAGCCACGATCGTCGCCATTGGTTGCAGTCAACAGCCTGTGGTTTTGGGGCTCTTGCATTTCAGGCTTTCGCGCAACGCATTGCACGTGCTGCCGGCTCCGGCTTTGATCATAAGCCTCGAGCCAATCGCGTCATATTTCTTTTCATGCACGGCGGTGTTTCTCAGGTGGATTCATTTGACCCGAAGCCCGCACTCACTCAGTACAACGGAAAAAAACTGCCCTTCAAAGGGATTGAAAATCTGGATGTGTCGCTGAAAGACAAGGCAGGGTACGGCAATCTACTGGAATCACCCTGGAAGTTTCAGCAGTACGGAGAAAGTGGTGCATCGGTAAGTGAGCTTTGGCCTCACCTCGCAAAGCATGCCGATGATCTTTGCTTCATCAAGTCTATGCACACAAAAGGGACGTCGCATGGTCAAGCTGTTTCGATGATCCATACGGGTAATGACAATCTCTTACGACCCTCAGTTGGTGCGTGGGTAAGTTACGGCCTTGGTGCAGAGAATGAAAATCTTCCAGCGTTCATCAGTATTACGCCGCCAGCGGGACATGGTGGAACCCGTAATTATGGTTCAGCCTTTCTTCCTGCCCATCATCAGGCCACAGCACTTGGTCACTCAGCGAGTAAAGTAGAAGATGCAACGATCGACTATCTCCAGCCGGATGGTGCCCATTCGGTGCATCAGCATCGCCAGCTCAAGATGCTTCATGAAATGAATGAAAAGCATTTTGAAAAGAGCCAGGATCCACAGCTCGATGGTGTGATTCGTAGTTACGAACTGGCTGCGCGTATGCAAGGTGTTGCACCGGAATTAATTGATCTCAGCAATGAATCTGAAAGAACACGAAATTTGTACGGTATGGACCGAAAAGAAACATTGAATTTCGGTCACCGTTGCCTCTTGGCCCGTCGTTTCTGTGAAGCTGGAGTTCGATATATTCAAGTGAGTACGCCATATGTCTGGGATCAGCATAATAATCTCGTTAAGGGCCATACGAGGAATGCACTAAGTGTTGATAAGCCAATATCAGGACTTCTGGAAGACCTGAAACAACGAGGTATGTTCGATGATACGCTTGTTGTCTGGGGAACTGAATTTGGTCGTACGCCAGTTGTACAGGGTAAAAACGGGCGCGATCACAATCCTGCTGGATTCACTGTCTGGCTGAGTGGTGCCGGGGTAAAAGCTGGTTTCAGTCATGGTTCAACTGATGAATTTGGTTATTTTGCGCAAGACAACAAAGTACATATGCATGACCTTCATGCAACAATCCTGCATATTCTAGGAATTGATCATGAAAAGCTGACATATCGTTATGCCGGTCGTGATTTCCGCTTGACTGACGTCTATGGCAACGTCGTCAGTGATATTCTTGCGTGATCTCCATACAAAAATTTGAACGGCAGATGGCCGAATGAAACATCCTACGATTCTCTCGCTTGGTGAAGTGCTGTGGGATTTGTTTCCGGAGGGCGAACGCTTTGGCGGTGCACCAGCAAACTTTGCATGCCATGCTGCGGTTCAAGGTGCCGACGTAACAATGCTCAGCGCAGTCGGCGATGACCAACACGGACGCGATGGTATCGACATACTCAGTGCGTATGCCATTGATGTAAGTCTTATACAAATAATTTCTGAAATGCCGACTGGTACGGTAGGTGTTGAAGTTGATGATGCTGGTAAACCAACGTTTGTGATTCATCGGGGCTCGGCTTGGGATAACATCACTTGGAACGATGCGATAGCCTCGCGAATGGCTACAGTTGATGCGATCTACTTCGGAACGTTGGGGCAGCGCGATCCTGTCTCACGAGCCACAATCCGTCGAGCTGTCGAGACAGCTGCCCTTGCAGGTATTCCCCGTATTCTGGACATCAATCTCAGGGCACCGTTCTTCAATGCTGCAATGATTCGTGACTCGATTCGGCTCGCCAGCATTCTGAAAATCAGTGACGACGAACTGGTTGAGGTTTGCTCTGCCTGTAGCATCAGCGAGACCAGCCAGCAGGACGTGATGCTGCAAGGCCTGCTCGAATTTGGGGATCTCGACATGGTTATTTTGACTTGTGGAAAAGACGGAGCCGTGCTGGTCACGCCTGATGATACTGTCACCCAGAATGGAATCTCTACGAACGTGATCGACACAGTTGGGGCAGGGGATTCATTCATTGCGGCTTTTCTGATTGGAGAGCTGCGAGGGGAGTCCGGCAAGCAGAACCTGCGGAGGTCTTGTGAGATCGCAGCGGCCACGTGTGCCCACTCTGGAGCTGTTCCAAAAACAAAGAGAAGTTTAGAGAGACACATCAGCCATAACGATATATCTGATAGCGGTTCCCTCACGTGAAAGTGGTATTAGCGAGTTTTCGGTATCTGTTTATTTGCACGTGTGCCCATTGGAAGCTCATGAAGAAGTTGCTTTTGAATCAAGGATAGGCAATGAATGACACGTACGAATCACATCCTCAGCGAACTCATCGTCCCGAGGTGAACCTCAATGCAATCTGCGGTGGTAAAATAACATAGATTGCATGCGCAATATTGCATTGTACGACTGATTGTTTTCGTTAGGCTTTTTATAGACAGTTGCCGAGTGTGAAAAATGAAGATCAACATAGGTAAGAGCAGCATGAGTCAAGCTCGCGTTACGATAATCGTTCTTCTCTGCATGCACGGGTTCAGCACGCTTTTAGTTTCGAGATCGGTGGCGGGTCAGCATCCCGATCAAGTGGCACGAGTGCCCAACATTCTATTCTGTATTTCAGATGATCAAAGCTATGCGCACACGGGTGCTAATGGTGATCCGGTCGTGAAAACACCAGCGTTTGATCGTGTTGCTCGTGAAGGGCTGCGATTTACTCATGCCTTTTGTGATGCCCCGACATGTGGGCCTTCACGATCC
>WLWG01002563.1_pt1 | contig 13653 bp, 18 predicted proteins | sample 6712871 | NCBI WGS metagenome assembly WLWG01 (sample SAMN12718693, study PRJNA515312) | sponge metagenome | isolation source: marine sponge | host: Mycale hentscheli | place: New Zealand: South Island, Marlborough, Capsize Point | collected 2003-05-01 | reverse complement strand
TTACAAAGTGGCGATACATTAGAAGCAGTTTCAGATACAGCTAGTAGCTTAGATGTAACTCTTTCTTATATTGACACAATTAGTTCGTAGGAGGAATTATGACAGCAGTAATAAATGGCATTCAATATATTGGCGGCCAAACATCAGCAAATGAATTTATAAACAATCAAGCGGGTACTATTGATGGTACACAAACTGTTGAGAACGGAGTTCTTGCAGGTCCCATTACTATACCTGGAACAATAACAGTAACGGGAGTATTAGTCATTGTCTAAAATAGAAGTAGATACAATTGATAAACAAAGTGGCTCAACGGTTACAGTTGGTGGTCCTGGTACAAATGTAGTTTTAGGAACATCAGGCCAAAGTGTAACTTTAGGTTGTGGAGCAACTCAAACAGGATTCGGAAGAACAGGAACTGTAGATTGGTGCACTACAGCAAAGACAAGTCCTTTTACAGCAGTATCAGGCGATGGATTTTTCATAAACACAAGCGGCGGAGCTGTAACAGTTACTTTACCTTCATCTCCTTCAGCTGGTGATATAGTGGCAGTTTCTGATTATGCACAAACTGCTTGTACTAATGCAATTACAGTAGGAAGAGGTGGTTCAAAAATAGATGGATTATGTGCTGATTTACTTTTAGAAACTAAAGGAATTGCTACAACTTTAGTTTATGTAGATGGAACTAAAGGATGGAAACCTGTAAATTCAAATGAAGTAACAAATCAAATTTTATATGTTACTGCAACAGGTGGAACTGTAACAACTTCTGGTGATTTTAAAATTCATACATTCACTTCTGATGGGCCTTTTCAAGTAACTTGTGCTGGTTCAAGCGGTGGATCAGATAAAGTTTCATATGTAGTCGTAGGTGGTGGTGGCGGTGCTGGCGGAGACGGAGGTGGCGGAGGTGGCGCTGGAGGATTTAGAGAAGGTAAATGTTCAAGTGATCCTTATGCAGATTCACCTTTAGATTCAGGAACAGCTTTACCAGTTACAGCTCAAAACTATCCAATAACAGTAGGTGGAGGAGGTCCTGGTAATGGAAACTCTCCTTGGAGTACAACTCCAGCTGCTATATCAGGAGGCCCTTCAACTTTTTCAACAATAACTTCTGCTGGCGGAGGTGGAGCAAGTAGAGGTCAAGGTGCAGCCGGTGGATCAGGTGGTGGTAATGGTAGATGTGTGCAAACTGGAACAGGCGGTGCAGGTAATACACCACCTGTAAGTCCCCCACAAGGAAATGCTGGAGGAACAGGAGCACCTGGATGTGGATCAGGTGGAGGTGGTGGAGCAGGAGCAACCGGAAATAATGCACCTGGTAGTAATGGAGGATCAGGTGGAGGCGGTGTAACAAGTTCAATAAATGCAACACCTACAACAAGAGCAGGTGGTGGAGGTGGATCAGCAGAACCTACAGCAGCACCAAGCGCTATAAGAGGGGCAGGTGGAGCCGGAGGCGGTGGAGCAGGAGCAGGTAGTGGTACTCATGGAAATCAAGAAGCAGGGACAGTTAACACAGGTGGTGGAGGTGGTGGTGGCCCAGCTAATTCTTCTCCTTTTACAGGTGGAGCAGGAGGTTCAGGTATAGTAATATTAAGATATAAATTTCAAAATTAATTATGACAAGTACAATTAAAGTAGATAACATACAAAAAGTTTCAGACGGATCTAGCATTATTAAAAAATGTGGATCAACTATTACAGTTGGTTCGTGTGGAGCTACTGTTGCATTAGCATCAGGCGCATCACAAACAGGATTTGGTACACCATCTTCTTCAGTATTGTGGTGTAATACAGCAAAGACTTCTCCTCTTACAGCAGCAAGTAAAGTAGGATATTTTGTAAATACAACAGGTGGAGTAGTTACAGTCACACTTCCTTCATCGCCAAGCGCTGGAGATGTTGTAGCTATAAAAGATTATGCGGGAACTTTTGATACTAACGCAGTAACAGTAGGTAGAGGTGGATCAAAAATATCAGGTTTTTGTCAAGATGCTACTCTTGATACAAAAGGAGATTCAATAACATTAGTTTATGTAGATGGAACTCAAGGATGGATAAATGTTAATACAGACGATACAGTAAAAGGTGCTCCACTTTTTATTTGTGCAAGTGGTGGAACAATTACTTGTTCAGGAGATTTTAAAATACATACATTTACATCAGATGGAACTTTTACAGTTAATTCAGCACCTACTCCAGCTAACAATAATGTATCTTATATGGTTGTTGGTGGTGGAGGAGGTTCAGGAAGTTCAGGTGGTAACTCAGCAGGTGGTGGAGGAGCCGGAGGATTTAGAGAAGGTAAAACTCCAGCAACTCCTTATACTGCAAGTCCATTAGTGGCACCAGCAGGTTTACCAGTATCAGTAACTGCTTATCCAATTACCGTAGGAGGTGGAGGTACAGGTGCTCCTGGAAATCCAGGGCCAGCGCCAGAAACTCCAGGTACAAATGGTATAGCTTCAGTTTTTTCAAGTATAAGTTCAGCAGGTGGTGGTTTTGGTTCAGGTACTAGTGCTCCTGCATCAGGTGGTAATGGAGGATCAGGTGGTGGAGCAGGCGGTGGTGGCTTAAATAGACCTGGTGGAACAGGAAACACTCCTCCAGTTAGTCCCGCACAAGGAAATAATGGAGGTCAAAGTCCTTCTAGTCCTCCAGACGCAAATGGTGGAGGAGGTGGTGGTGCAGGAGCAGCAGGCACTAACGCTTCAGGTCCTTCATCAGGTAATGGTGGTAATGGAGTATCAACAGAAATTACAGGTTCAGCAGTAACTAGAGGAGGAGGCGGAGCAGGTGGTGCTTATACTCCTGCTGGAGCAAGCATGGGTTCTGCTGGTTCAGGTGGTGGTGGAGGAACTAATGCTAATGCCGCAGGTGATAATGGAACAGCAAATACTGGTGGTGGTGCCGGTGGTCCAAGTAGTTTAAACAGTGCTAGTGGTGCTATAGGTGGATCTGGTATAGTAGTAATAAGATATAAATTTCAATAATTATGAGTACAGTTAAAGTAAATAAAATAGAAAAAAGATCAGGAAGCACACTTACATTAGGTGGTCCAGGCACAGCCGTAACTTTAGCTTGCGGTGCAACACAGACAGGTTTTGGTAGAACAGGGACAGTTGATTGGTGTACAACAGCTAAAACTTCACCTTTAACAGTTGCTTCAGGCAATGGTTATTTTATTAATACAAGTGGTGGAGCAATTACAGTCACTCTTCCATCTTCTCCTTCAGCGGGAGATATAGTAGCTCTTAAAGATTACGCAAATACTTGGGATACAAATAATGTAACATTAGGTAGAGGTGGATCAAAAATTAATGGTCAATGTGCTTGCGCAACTTTAAACACAGAATCACAATCCGTAACTTTAATTTACGTTGATGGAACTAAAGGTTGGCAGGATATTCATGACTCAACTTCTAACGTAACAGGTGCAGATTTTGTTGCAGCAACAGGTGGTACAATAACTACTTCAGGAGATTATAAAATTCATACTTTTACAGGTTCAGGATGTTTTCAAGTAACTACTGCTGGTAATGCAGCAGGTTCAAATAAAATTTCATATTTAGTAGTAGCAGGTGGAGGTGGTGGAGCAGGCAATGTAGGTAATTATGATGGTTCAGGAGGTGGTGGAGCAGGAGGTTTTAGAGAAGGCAAATGCTCATCAGACCCTTATTCTGCTAGTCCATTAGCCACTACAGCTTTAACTGCATCCGTTGCAACTTTTCCTATAACAGTCGGAGGAGGTGGAACAGCTGGTCCCACAACAGGTGCAGGTGGTAATGGTGGTCTTTCAACTTTTTCAACAATTACATCAGCTGGTGGTGGCGGTGGTAATTTTCCCACTGGAACTACACCAACAAATGCAGCAGGTGGTTCAGGTGGAGGCTCAGCAGCAACATGTAATCAACCTCAAGGAACAGCAGGTGCTGGAAATACACCTCCAGTTTCACCTCCACAAGGTAATCCAGGAGGTAGTCAACAAAGTTCAGGTGCCAGTGCAGCAGGAGGTGGAGGTGGCGCAGCAGCTGCAGGAGGTAATGCACCAAGTAATACAGTAGCAGGTGATGGTGGAGCAGGAGCAACAACTTCTATCAACGCATCTCCAGTTCAAAGAGCAGGTGGTGGTGGAGGTTCTGCATATCCAGCAAATACAGGCGGTTCAGGTGGAGCAGGTGGTGGAGGAGATGGTGGAAGAGCACCAGGGACTCCAAGTCCAGCAGGTCAATCAGGGACAGCAAACACAGGTGGCGGTGGTGGAGGATCAAATGCTAATCCAGGAAATCCAGCAGTAGGTGGCGTAGGTGGTTCAGGTATAGTAATATTAAGATATAAATTTCAGTAGTTGAATGGTAATTAAAAATAATATATAAGGAGAACATTATGGCACATTATGCAAAACTAGGAGCAAATAACAAAGTTATATCAGTTGACGTTGTAGCTGATAAAGATTGTCAAAATGCTAGTGGTGTTGAAGATGAAGAAGTAGGGAGACAGTTTTTGGAAAGAATTCACAGCTGGCCTCTATGGAAAAAAACATCTTACAATACACAAGGTGGACAACACAAAAATGGCGGAACACCTTTAAGAGGTAACTACGCAGGTATAGGTATGACTTATGATGAAGATAACGATATCTTTATTAGTAAGAAACCTTACGCTAGTTGGATATTAGATGTTCCTACAGCTAGTTGGAAATCACCAATAGGTGATGCTCCAACACTATCTGAAGAAGAACAAACTACACATATGTATGTGTGGAATGAATCTACAGGTGCTTGGGATAAAACAGCTAGATAACACACTTGACATTTTTAATAGATTTTATTACATACTAAATAGGTATGCACAAGAAAGTATTAACAGAAGTAGACTTATATGTAGGTGAAATTTCTATGCCGAAAGGCTTTGAGATTGATCGCGATAAAATAAGAAACGACATTATAGAATCTTTTATAAAACAAAATAGAGTTAATACTAATCCACAAGCTTATGCTTTTGATGATTATGTTGTACCTTTTTCTCAACCTTTACAATGGATGCAAGATTATGTGAGAGATCATTGGAGAGTGGACTACTATAGAACTTTAATACAAAAAAATATGCACGGCAATGTTATGCATCCTAAAGAAAAGTCTTGGACAAGACATCAAGTTGATCCTGTTGATTTACGTAACTCACCAGATTATACACTTATTTATGGTGTTGATGTTAAAGAAGGTTCTTGTGAATGTATTATTGAATATGATGATAACAGAAGAAAAAATAGAACTTGGCATATACCTCTAAAAGATAATCACTTTATAATGTTTCCTGCTACTAATAAGTATTCTTTTTCACCAAATACTTCTAATGGCTTAAATATAATTTTAACAATTAATTATGAATATATCTAATTTTATTGAAGAGTATCAAATACCAAAAAACATTTGTAATAACTTTATTAGTTATCATAAAAAAAATAAAGAATATAAACGTAAAGGAACAATAAAAAATGATGTTATGAATTTAAAAGAAAAAGATTCAACAGACGTATTTTTTTATAATGAATCTAAACAAGATTTTATTATTAATTTTTTTAAATTACTAGGTACTTTTGTTAATCATTATATGAATAAATATGAAATAGAAGGTTTATTACATACCGCTCAATCTCATAAAATACAACACTATGAAAAAAATAAAGGTTATTTTAAACAACACTACGAAAAATTTAGTTTACAAGAAGTTAATAGAGAATTAGTTTATATGTTATACTGTAATGATGTAAAGAATGGTGGAACTAATTTTCCTTTTCAAAATATTAAAACTGAATGTAAAAAAGGAAATTTAATTATTTGGCCTGCTTTTTTTACCCATCCGCATCATGGAATAATTTCAGGGAATAAAGAAAAATATATTGTAACAGGATGGTTTTTAGTAAAATGAATATATTTAATCACTATTGGTTCTTTGAATCTGCAATACCACCACGAATATGTGATCTTATTGTTAAGTATGGTAAAGCAGAAAAACAAAGAGAGATTATGGCCATTACAGGTGGTTATGGTAGAGATAGAGATTTAAATAAACAACCTCTTACTAAAGAAGAAGTAAAAGATTTACAAAAGAAAAGAGATTCTAATATTATTTGGATGAATGATCCTTGGATATATAAAGAAATACAACCTTATGTTCATATGGCAAATAAAAATGCAGGTTGGAATTTTGAGTGGGATTTTTCAGAATCTTGTCAATTTACAATTTATAAAAAAGGTCAGTATTATGATTGGCACTGTGATAGTTGGGATAAGCCTTATGTAACTCAAGACAACACAAACGGAAAAATTAGAAAATTATCTGTAACGGTGACATTAACAGATCCAAAAGAATATAAAGGTGGAGAGTTAGAGTTTGATTTAAGGAATTTAGATCCTGATAAAAAACCTAATTTAAGAACGTGCACAGAAATATTACCAAAAGGCTCTTTGGTTGTATTTCCTTCATTTGTATGGCATAGAGTCAAACCAGTAACTAAAGGAGAAAGGAATAGTCTAGTGATATGGAATCTAGGTTATCCATTTAAATAATATGAATGATATAAAACAAGGTGGCAGTAACACACTACCAAAACCAAAAGGACACGTAGATTTTAAATCTGCTTTTTATTTTCAAACGCCAGTATGGATTGCAGAAGCACCAATGTTTTTAAAAAGCACAATTAAACTAACAGATAAATATATTAAGAAAGCTGATAAACTTTTAAAAGATAAATTAAAAAATGAACCTAAATGGAAAAAAGATATAGGCACATTTGGTTTATCTAAACATAGTGAAAGTTTTTCACAAGATCCTAAAGCAAAAGATTTAGTTGAGTTTATAGGTCAACGATCTTATGAGTTTCTAGATTGGCAAGGTTTTGATTTAAGAAATCACAGTCTACACTTTACAGAATTTTGGGTACAAGAATTTAGTGAAAAAGGTGGTGGTCATCATTCTACACATCAACATTGGAATCAACATGTATCAGGATTTTACTTTTTAAAATGTAGTGAAAAAACATCTTACCCTATCTTTCACGAACCGAGACCTGGTGCAGAGATGACAAAGTTACCTTTAAAAAATCAATCACAAATTACAATGGGAACTAATCAAATACACTACAAACCTACACCTGGAACGATGATTATATTTCCAGGTTATGTTCCTCACGAGTTTGCAGTTGATGCAGGACTAGATCCATTTAGATTTGTTCATTGGAATCTTAAAGTTGTTGAAACAGCAATATCAAAAGAAAAGAGTATTAAATGAGCTTTAAAAAAAATAAATATATAGTTATTAAAGAAGCTGTACCAAAAGATATAGCTGAATTTGTTTACAATTACTTCTTACTTAAAAGAACTGTTACAAGAACTTTATTTGATCAAAGGTATCTCTCTCAATTTACAGAGGAATGGGGAACGTGGACAGATGCACAAGTTCCAAATACATACTCTCACTATGCAGATATAGCTATGGAAACTTTGTTAATGAGAACTTTACCCATTATGGAAAAGAAAACAGGACTTAAATTAAATCCAACTTATTCTTATGCTAGGATTTATAAACCAGGAGATGTCTTACATAGACACAAAGATAGATTTAGTTGTGAAATATCTACAACTTTAAATCTTGGTGGTGATCCATGGCCTATACATTTAGAACCAAAGAAAAATGTAGGCATACCAGACGGTAAAAAATTAACAGCCTCTAGTAATAATAAAGGTATTTTAGTTAATTTAAAACCAGGAGATATGCTAGTTTATAGAGGTATGGAGCTAGAACATTGGAGAGAAGAATTTCAAGGAGATAACTGTGCTCAAGTTTTTCTGCATTATAATGATCAAAAATCAAAAGATGCGGATAAAAACATAAATGATACAAGACCTCATTTAGGACTTCCAAGTTGGTTCAAAAAGTAATATAATCCTTAGATGGGGGCAGTGACTCCACCACATACCTCACTGTCTCCTTTTAAGGATTATTTATGAGTTTAGGATTTGACGCAATATCAGCATTACCTTTTGCAACAGCTCAAACAGCTGGTGACGTACAAATAACTGTAGTTGGCAATCAACTAGATATTAATATCGGTAATTTTTCTATTTCAGCAGACTCTATTACAGAGATACCTGATCCAAATAGATTAACACTAGGCCTTGGAACATTAACGATTACAGCAGATTCTAATTTTACTGCTACAGGTAGTCAGGTTACATTAACAACAGGCACAGCAGCAGCAAGCACAAGTGTAGATATTACGCCTTCTGTAAATCAATTGACCTTAACTACAGGAAGTGTTACAATAACTGCTGACGCAAACATCGACCCTACAGGAGTTGATTTAACTTTAGCTACAGGTGAAGTTGCGGCAATAACATGGAGTGAAATAGTTCCAGGCGTAGATATGGTTTGGACACGAATAGATACAAATTAATATGGCATCAACTTATTCATCAGACTTAAAACTAGAAATTATAACAACAGGTGAGAAAGCCGGACAATGGGGTGGAATCACTAATACAAATTTACAAATCTTAGAACAAGGATCATCAGGTGCTTTAGATGTAGATATGGCAGGAGCCAGTGTTACATTAGATTTAACAGATGGTGCTACATCAAATGGTAAAAATGCATATTTAAGATTAACTGGAACTTTATCTGCTGATAGAACTTTAACAATGCCGAGTGGTTCAGGTGTAACTAGAGTTTGGATTATTAAAGATGATACTGTTAGAGGGACATCAAACAGAACTTTAAGTGTATTGACAGCTAGTGGAACCGCACAACCAATACCTCCAGGATCAACTGTTCTTTGTAAATCTAATGGTACAGAAACAGTTACATCTATCATTGAAAAAGGTTATGCAACAATAACTGATTCTAATAGTCCTTATACATCAGTTGCAGGGGCACAAATTTTTGCTAACACAACAGCCAATCCAATTACAATAAATTTACCTGCATCTCCTGCTGTTGGAGATGAGGTTAGTGTTTTAGATACAAGAGGAACCTTTGCTTCAAATAATTGTACTATTGGTAGAAATGGTCAACCTATTAACTCATCAACTTCTGATTTAACTTTAAGCACAGCTGGTCAATCAGTTACATTGGTGTATGTAGATGCGACAAGGGGCTGGGCATTTAAAACTAATACAGCATAGGGGCTACATTAATGGCTCTCATTGATTTTAAATTTAGGTCAGGAATCGATAAACAAGATACTTCTGTCGGTGCAGAAAACAGATGGGTAGATTCTGACAATGTTCGTTTTAGATATAATCTTCCTGAAAAAGTTGGAGGATGGTCTTCACTACTTCCTGATACAATTGTAGGTGTTGCTAGAAAACAACACGCATTTGTTGACCTTGATGGTAATAGATATGTAGCAATAGGCACAGATAAATTTTTACTTATTTACTTTGAAGGTGCTTTGTATGACATCACACCTTTTAGAAGTAATAACGCAGGAGCTCAGATAACTTTTACAGGTTCAACTATAATTACAAGTACAACTAGAGGAACGGCTGTTACCATTACAACATCAACAAATCATGGATTAGAAGTAGGAGATATTATTGAATTAGATTCAGTAACGATGCCGACAGGTTCTAGTATAGCTGCTTCAACCTTTGAAGATAAACTTTGCCAAGTTATAACAGTTCCAACGTCTACAACTTTTACAGTTACATCGCCATCAGCAGAAGCTAATGGAGGTGGTTCAGATCTAACTTCAGGAAGTTCTTGTATAGTTGAACCTTATCAAACCGTTGGTCCTGCTGCACAATCATATGGATATGGTTTTGGTATTGGAAACTATGGTGGAAATGTTACGGGATCACAAAGCACAGAATTAGATGGAGCATTACTAGCAGACACTGCTGGTACAGGTGGATCAGGTACAGCAGTGACTGTAGATGCCACAGCAGGATTTGCATCAGCAGGAACGATAGCCGTTGGCACAATTCCAAATGCTGAATTAATTACTTATGCTTCAACTAACTCTACAAATTTTTTAACTATCGGTAGAGGTGCATCAGGAACAGCAACACCTGGTACATCAAATGGTCAAGCCCATTCTACTAATGCAACAGTTCAAGACGCAACATTATGGGCTGGCTTTGGAAGTGCAGTATCTGCATCAACCATTACACTAGAACCAGGGCTATGGTCTCTTAGTAACTTTGGTCAAGTATTAGTTGCAACCATAGCAAATGGTGAAACATTTACTTGGGATTCTTCTATTGCAGCTAACTTTACAACAAGAGCCTCTAAAACAACTACTAATTTTTCTACAGCTATCAGTGGAAATTTAGGTAATCCTACAGCAACACGAACAACTTTAATATCACCAACAACAAGACACTTAATTCATTTTGGAACAGAAACAACAATTGGTGATCCAACAACTCAAGACGATATGTTTATTAGATTCTCAGATCAAGAGTCTATTAATGATTACACACCCACAGCGATTAACTCTGCGGGTACACAGAGACTACAGGATGGTACTAAAATTGTAGGTGCATTAGTTGCAAAAGAAAATATTCTAGTTTGGACTGACAACGCACTCTATACTATGAAGTTTGTTGGAGCTCCTTTCACATTTGGTTTTGATCAAGTAGGTACTAACTGTGGATTAATAGGACAGAATGCTGCTGTTGAAATTGATGGTGTTGCATATTGGATAAGTAATAATGGTTTCTTTGCTTTTGATGGTACGGTTAAAACATTACTATCATCAGTGGAAGATTATGTTTATGATGACTTTGATACAACAAAAGGTCAACAAGTTTGTGCAGGTATTAATAATTTGTTTTCAGAAGTAGTTTGGTGGTATCCGACATCAGGTTCTACTTATAATAATAGATATGTTGTTTATAATTACGGTGAATCAAATCCACAAAATGGATTAATATGGTATACAGGAACTGAGCCTAGAACAACTTGGGTTGATTCTATTGTATATCCAAAACCTTTTGCAACTAAATTTAGTAGTTCAGACACAGGAACTTTTCCTTCAATTATAGGCGAAACAGGGTTAGGTCAAACAACCTATTTTGAACATGAAGTAGGAACTGATCAAATTAATCCTAATGGAACAACTACAGCTATTGCATCAAATATTAAGTCTTATGATTTTGATTTAGATGTTAAGGGTAGTGGAGAGTTCTTTTTAGCTATGAGAAGAATATTACCTAACTTTAAAGTTTTAACAGGAAACGCTGTAGTTACTGTGGGTATTAAAAATTTTCCTGCTCAATCAGATACCACTAGCACTTATAGTCCTTTTACGATAACATCGTCTACAGAGAAAATTGATACAAGAGCACGTGGTCGATTTGCAAATATTAAAATTGCTAACACAGGGTCTTCAGAAACGTGGAGATTTGGAACTGTTAGAATTGATCTACAACCTGATGGGAGAAGATAATGGTAAAACCTAACATTGATTTTATGCAAAATTATAGACCGACACCTAATCGAGTCTTTGATTTATATAACTATTATCAAGGTGTAGGTCCTACAACAGGAACGCCAACGACAACAACTGCTAGTGTTCCAGGATACAGACCTTTTGTTCCAAGAGGCGGAGCACCAGGTGAAAGTGGAGGTGGTATTACTAGTATCAATCCAAGTGGTTTTAGACAAACAGATAATTTATTTCAAGCCGCGCCTGTTGCTTATGAAAATGAATTATCTTTTCAAGGAAAAGTTCCTGGTATGGATATTCCTGCTATTAATTTTAAAGATGCCCCTGTGGATTTTATGTTGAGAGAAAATAATCCTAGAACGTTTGATCCTTTAGTTAACGCTAAGAATGCAATACAGGGTATGGATTTAAAAAAGGCTAGAGATTTTGGGATTAAGGCATTAAGTTCTAATCTGTTATCAAAAGGTGGAGCACAATTAGGGTTTGGTCTTTTAGGTCCCCTTGGTGCTTTAGGAGGTGCAATAGGTGGAGGTATTTTAGGGTTCGGGGCTCGAGGACCTACCGATGCTGAAAGAGTTATAGGAAACTTTTATGGAAACCTAGGTAATCAACCAAGTTTTTATAGAGATCCAATAACAGGAGAACTTGTAGCAAGTGAAATGCGAGGATATAATATTTCCTCTGCATTCGGTAAAGGTATTCCAGCTGCTATAGATAAACGATTAGCTAGAATTGCTAGAACAATAACAAAGAAAAAAGGTAAAGTAACTAAAGGACTATTAGATTTACAGGCAAGACTAGAAGCAGAAAAAGCTGCTATTGAAGCAGAACAACAAAAACAAACTAAAAATATGCAAGATTCAAATAGAGCCACAGGCAGAGGTGGGTATCAATCTTCTTTTGCTAAAGACACAGACTTTATGGAAGGCGACAAAACTGCTGGTGGTAAAGCAACAACAGCTACAATGGGAAGTTTTTAATGACAAAAATAATAGTAAGATTACCAGAACCAAAAGAACAATACGAAGTTGATAACCAAAGACAAATTAACAGAGCATTGCGAGCAATCGTTGAACAATTGAACTCTACATTTTTACAGTCTCAAAAGGAGGAAACAGAAAGATTTACTTTCTTTTCAAATTAATGGCTAATGTATATAAGAATATTCAAGCAGTGGTTAACGCATCAGGAAGTGACGTTAGTATGTACACTTCACCTGACGCTACAACTAGTATTATTAAAACAATTAAATTGTTTAACACACACGGGAGTGCACTAGATGTTACAAGTAAAGTTTTTGATGCCTCAAGTTCTACTGATTTTGAATATGAAGTATCAAATGTTCTTGCAAGTAATGGAGTTGATTTACTCACATTTAACAACATCCTTATACTTGAAGCAGGAGATATATTAAAAATGCAAACAACACAGACTAATGTAATAAAGATGACCGCTTCTGTATTACAAATTAGTCGATCATAGGAGAAATATGCCGTTCATAGAACAAGAAGCTAAAGAAGAGATTAAGATAATAGAGGGTAAAAAAACTAAGGTTATTACCCCTGAAGTAGAGATTACTTTGACCAATACTCAAACAGGACAAGAGTATATGTCAGATGCTGAGGCAGATGCTGATGTAAACGACTCTAATACTGCCACTCAACGAGAACATATAAGACGAGATGTGCATGTAAAGGTTGCTCAAATCAATATTGGTGCTCAATCGAAGGAGTTGTAAAACGATTAAAAATAGGATATTTTAAAAGATTATGGCAATTTCAAGAATGCAAGAACCAAGACAATTATATGGACTAGGAAGTCTCGTAAAGAAGATTACTAGACCAATCAAAAAAATAATTAAGTCGCCAATAGGTAAAGCTGCTTTGTTAGCAGGTGGTGCTTATTTAGCTGGCGGTGGAGGAATGCCATCATTTTTAGGTGGTAAAGGTCTTGGTGGTTTTTCTTTTAATAAAATACCTGGTTTTTTAAAAGCTAAAAATTTTATGTTAGGTGCACCTCAAGACTATGGCAGAAGTGGGGGTTTGTTTTCAAAACTAAAAGGTTTATCAGGAAGTACAAAAGGCATACTAGGACTTGGAGCAGGAGCAGGTTTACTAGGTGGTTTGTTTGCTAAACAAGAAGATGAAACAGAAGAAGAGTATCAAGCTAGAATACAACAGTGAGGACCATAC
>WLWG01002560.1_pt1 | contig 13670 bp, 14 predicted proteins | sample 6712871 | NCBI WGS metagenome assembly WLWG01 (sample SAMN12718693, study PRJNA515312) | sponge metagenome | isolation source: marine sponge | host: Mycale hentscheli | place: New Zealand: South Island, Marlborough, Capsize Point | collected 2003-05-01 | reverse complement strand
ACTGATATGTTCTGTGCCACCATTGTTACTTTGTATAATTAAGTTTTCATTTGCTTCATCATGATTGATATCAAAGTTGTATCTTGCATCACTGTTTGCTAAATGTGTTTGGAATCTTAGTGTAGCATTACCTTTTGAGTCATAACTTAAACCACCACTACCAGTTGTTGTTCCACTTGCTGGCTGTATAGTTACTAATGTTCCATTTTTGTTAGTCTTATCAATAAATCCAACATCCATAAATCTGTGATATTCATGTGTTGTTCCTGGATATCTAGTCCAAACAGTACTGTTTGCCGCATCACCATAATCTGGTGTTGGAGCAAGACTGATCATACCTGATGTTTGTGCGGCTAATGTTAAGTTACCATCTTTGGTTGTAAAGTTAGTTTGTTGGTTAGCACCTGAATCTGCGTTAGCATTGTTTCTCAAATAACCTAAGTTTGTGTCTGGATAAGGTGTTGTTGTTATGTGCATGTATGCATTAGCAACACCTGTATTGATGTTTGCACTACCTACGTCTACTGTTATAGCCGCTGGTGGGTTTACACCGTCAACACCTTGGTTACCTGTGCCTGTTGTTTGTGCAGGACTAAATGCAATTTTACCTACTACATCACCGGCTTGCATCAAGTAACTGGTTGTGTTTGCTGTGCTCTTAGCACCTCTAAATGATTTCAGTGTTAAACTTGGTGCTTTAATTTGTGGTAAGTCTAATGTTAAATTACCTGTTGCACCCACTTGAGCCCATACTGGATAACTTGTGAGATCATCTAAACCACCACTGTAGTTGTTGATTAAGAATCTTGGTGCTGGAGTGTTTAATCCATCATTAAATGATTCACCATCACTTTCTAAAATAACACCTAATGTGCTTGGCTGGTTAAGTGTTGATCTACCTGATGCTGGATCTGGTGTTGTTGCGGCACCAATCAATAATCCACGTTTGAATCTTGTTGCACTTTCATCTGTTCCTGCAAAGTCACTGATGTTTTTCATTGTGACTGTTGTGGTTACAGAAGTAGTGTTACCATAACTGATTGCATCAAATGTTGTGTTGCTTAATGTTTCTGGTAAATCAAAATTAGACAGTCTACCATAGTTGCTGATAAAATCTGAGTTACTGCCTGTGTGCGTATTAGCATAATATTTAACAGTGGTTTTACTGTCACTTGTTTGTGCCATACCTGGATTTAAAATTGCAGTTCTACCAACAGCAGTTATCAATGCGTTTTCACTCATTGTTATATTGTCACCACTTACGCCTGTTACATAAGCATTTGCTGGGAATAGTGTGGCAATTGAAGTGGTTGTTAAATCAAACACACCCCAACCTTTGTCTTGTCCATATATTCCTGCGGCTGGATTGTAGATACCATGAGCACCTAAGCCATAGTTTACACCAATACCAGTCATGACATTTGCTAAACTTGTTCCTGTCATTGATACACCATATGTTGGTCCTCTCAATGCTCTTATCACACCAAAACCTAAGTTGTTTGTAGATACTGTAGGTGAACCTGCAGTTGTGTTCATGCTTACTAATATACTTGGTGTGTTTGTTCCTGCAGTAAAGTCTGCTGGTAAATCTACGTCTGCAATACTGTAACCTGTTGTATCTAAGTCTACTATTCTAGATTCTACACTATCAATTGTGGTATCAAAATGTATACCATCTGCTTGACCTTTTAAGTTTAAGTTTGCACTACTTTCTGATGCAATGTTGTTTACATCACTTAGTGTGTTGCTTAAACTGAATGTGTTACCTGTTGTATCAAAATTACTATCTGGTGTTACACTTATAGCAGTATTTGAACTGCTACCTAAGAATATGTTACCTTCATCTAGGTTTGGTGTGGCATTTGTTCTACCTGCACCCTGCACAATAATTTGTTGAGAATTTACTACTTTACCTATTTTTTGAACTAAATTGCTTTCACCTGTAGGAATTGTTTCTGTCAACAGACCTGCACCATTTATATACAGTTGACTACCTATTGTGAAACCATGTGTGCCTATGTTTAATTGACCACCAGTTACTATTTCACCTTTGACGCCATCTGCAATTTGATTTTTAATTATACCAATTGCTGGCATGTGTGCGGCATTTTCTGCATTTGCCAATGCCACATTTGGAGTATCTCCCTGCACACCACCTGTGAGATATACTGCGGCACCTCTTGCTAATGTAACACCACTGTTATTGTTGACTTCTTGTTGAACAGCACCATTTATATCACCTACAAAGAGGCCTGTTGTTGTGATGTTGCTGTTTGAATCAATGTTTCCAGAAAAAGTAATGTTTCTGTAATTGATATCAGCATCTTGCACACCAGTTGTTAAATTACCTTTGTCAAGATTTAATTCTCCATAAAGAGTTATGTTAGCCGAAGGATTACCTAGGCTACCTACTGTGAAGTCACCATCACCAAATGTTGTGGCAACATTATTTTCTGTTGTTACAGTACCACTGTTACCAACAAATAAATTACCTTCAAAAGTATCAGCACCTATATTGCCTGATGCAGTCAACGTTGATAAACCAGTTATTACAGATACATTTACATTTGTTGTGTTTACATCTGTTGCATTTACTGTTGTTATATTGCCAGTTGTTGCATTTACTGTTGTTGCATTTGATTCGCCACTAGTGATTAAGTTGCCTGCTGTAACTGTGTTTGAAAAAATTGCACCGTTACCGTTGACAAAACCTCTACCTGGATCTGTGCCATGAACAGCACTTAAATTTAAGTTACCTCTGTGAACTTCAACAGACCCTAATGTAGATACATTAGAACCTCTGGCTGTATATATTGAAACTGCTGTTCCACCACCTCTTTCAGCGGTGCTGTATACATTTGCCCAACCAAATTCAAATCTTGAATCTGCACCTGTGCCTGATGGTTGATTGAATATTGCATAACCTTGTCCAGTTTGTCCTGTTCCAATATTGTTAAACAATAAACCTGCATTACCGGCTTGTGATTCTTCATTTAATTGAATAAAACTGGTATCTGTTATTGCGTTTGCACCGGTTCCAGCAATTTGAACTATGCTGTTTGCCGCTTCACCAATCAATCCTATATCAAATGTGGTATTACTGTAATCACTGTTATTGATTTTGAATCTATCGTTTGTTTCATCCCAAAACATTGCAACATTCGAACTTGAACCTCTGTCAATAAAAAGATGTGCGTTTGCTACTGGTGTGCCTACTAAACCATACTGTAGTGTGATATTTCTATCTTCTACTAGCAAGTCTACCACTGTTTCTGAATTTATGTTTCCGGTAACATCTAAGTTGCCACCAATTGTTGCGTTACCTGTAACAATTAAACCTGCTGTGCCTGTTCCTGTTAAGGTGCCTTTTAGCACTGAACCAGATACGTTGCCTGTTGCTGTTAAACTGCTTGGTGTTAAAGCACCATCAAAATCTATTATGGCTGTGTTAGCCGCCGCTGTTGTAAAATATAAATTTGTGCTACCTTCTGGTAATGCATCAGTGTTTACTGTAGCACCACTTGTTGTAAAGTATTTGTTTGTTGACCCTTCTGCTAAATCGTCTGTGGTTGAACCTGTGAGAACAGCATTAGCATCGATGCCAATTGCACCAGTGCCTGAATTATATGTTATAGGTGATGTTCCACTTAGATGTGCTCTTACTTCTGCGGCACTTGGACCAGTGTATGTGAATACACCTGTTACGTTAGAATATGCTAAACTACCATCTCCGCCAGTGTCTGTTACACTTAAACTTTGTCTTACTGCGGCGGCGTTTGCTTGTGATAGTTCTGAAACCGTTACGTTTGTTGTTGTTGAAGATACATTTACAACATTAGATGTTGTGTTTACACTAATGTTACTTAGAGGAACTGAAACCGTTATATTAGCCATGTTATGCTCCTGTAATATCTACAAAGGTTATACTATTGCTACCACTCCTAGGATTACCTGCAACTACGTCAGCAGTATAACGTTCAATAATACCCCATCTATGTGAATCAGTGGTATTAGGAGTTACACCTGTGTTAGTCCATGCAAATTCTACTATTGACATTACAACGTTTGCTCTAGCATCAGGATATATAAATCCTGTGTATCTATTTGCTGGAATTGTAAAACTTATTTCACCAGAGGCGGCACTGGTAGTCACAATATTTGCGTTACCAATTGTTGTAGAAGTATTGCCTAAATAACCAACAACGTTGGTTTCTGCAAAGTTTGGGTCACCTGTCACTCTGTCGTACGTTACTGTGTCTAGTACAACTGTTGAAAAATTTGCGTCAAAATTATACGAACTTACGTCACTACCGTAATCATATACAAATGTTTTTTGATGTTGTGGCAACATTTCGATAACTTGAACGTTATCACTGCCACCTAAATATTGTTTAAAACTGAGGACTCTACCGGCCATACTTCTCTCCTAAGGGAAATTACTATATCACTAAGGTGATATAAGCATTTTATTATTGTTGTTATTTATCTGTTTATTCTGAATCTGGTAGCACTAAGCCGCTTTCTGAGGCATAATCGTCAATATCTATGAGTTCACCAAACCATAGAAACTTTCTTTCTGCAGGACCAATATAATTGCCGTCTGCATCATATAATCTCAATATTGCTTCATCTGGAACTATCTTCATATCTCTCTCCTTAACTTGGCTTTGTTGGCCACACAATACCAACGTTTGTGGTTAAACTGCTGTAATCAAAGTCTCTGAGTGCTTGTCTATATGTAGCCCATTCTGTTTTCTTTGCATCTGTAAGTGGACTATCAGCACCTTGTGTCCAATCACACTCTGTTAGCAAACTGTTTCTAATTTTTTTAGCATCTTCACTAACACTTTCTACGCCTCTGTTGTTACTGTTTACCACACTAAATGGTGTAGTAGACAAGTCTAATTCCTGTGTCATATGACTAGTAACCGGCTTATTTAAATCACTTTCTAACACATAAGCCATGTTTTTGCCAACATTTACAGCACACAATCTATCTGCTTTGCCTTGTTTACAAGTTTTTACCCAGTACAGATCACCATTTGTGCTGTTATAAAATACATATCTATTCATTAGAAGAAACCTCCTATGTCTAAGTAACTGTCTGATTTACTAATACGTTTGTCTGCATTAGTTACATCAAATCCTCTGTATACACCATTTGCGGCATCTTCTGTTAAGTTACTGTTTGCATAATTGAAAACTGTCATGGTGTTAGCAACATAAGCCTTTGTGGCACTTGCCGCTGGTCTACCTGCCGCTACTCCGGCTATACTACCTCTTGTTTGACTGATTTCATATTTGAAGTTATCTGTTAAACTTGGTATAGAACCAGCCTGTACTGTTGACACAATTCCACTACCACCTGCTGTTTCAAATACATCTGCGTTAGCACTTGCTGTGTATGTGCCATCTGCGGCTATGTCCATTTCTTTGTAATGTATTTGTCTACCAGGTTGGAATCCAATCCTACTACCTGCATTGAATTGACCATATGGCACAATGGCGTTGATTGCACTATATTCACCTTCATCAATACCACCTAAATCAATAATATCAAGTGGTGATATAATACTGTTTGCTGTGCCTAGTGTAACGTCCACAGTATCACTGTTTTGCACACTATTACTTGAAGGACTATTGATGTTTGCAACATCTTCTTCTACCTGTAGTCCTGCTTGAACACTACCTAAGTTGCCTCTGTCTATTTTACCTTTAGGTGCTAGTGTTATGTTAGGTGCTGTTGCAATTTTACTGCTCACACCCATAACGTTTATGGTGCTTAGATCTATGTTAGCAATTATGTCTGGTAAAAGTGGTCCTACAGCAAAACTTTGATCTTGTAGTGGCATAACTGGTTGCGGTATAGACACATTTACTACGTCACCTGGTGTAAACGTTGTGTTACCTGCTGGAGGCATAATTGGAACCACTGTTGGCGGTATAATGTTTGCTACGTTACTGCCTGTGCTTGATCCTGTTGGATTTACATTTGCTATGATGTGACTGATACCTGGAATATCTGGTATTGTGATTGGGAAGTTGATGCTTGGTATAACACCACCACCGGCTCCAATACCTATACCACCTATACCAATGTCAATATTACCAATATCAACGTTGCTGGTAACGTTACCTGTAGGAGGATCAACAATGTTTGCTACGTTGCCTAATGGATCATCAACAATAGTAATGTTACCTATGATGTTTGCAATGTTTGAATAATCTACATTACCCCAAATGCCTGTCCACCATCCTGGTATGCCTGATAAGTCAATTGCACTAGAACTTTGTACGGTATTATGTGTATAAACACTATCATTGTATTCTAACAATACTATTTTAGTTTTTATCATGCCTTGTTGACTTTCTGCTTCTGCTACTCTCATCACACGGAATAATTTATCTGTGTATCCATATAGACTGCTAGTAAGTTTTACAATATCACCTACGTCTACTTGTAAAGCACTATAATCTGCATCAAATTCTACTAGTGTGCTTAATCTACTTTGACGTAAGTCAATGTTTGCTAAGTTATGTACTCTAGTGTTTAAGTTTACCATATCATATCTAGTACTTAATGGGTTGTCTGGTTCATTGGTATTTCTATCACCACTTGGTGTGCTTACTATAACAATGTCTGTTTGGTCTCCATTATCTAATCTTGGAAACTCTGCTTCAATGCTGTTATACATTGAATATAATTCTGTTGAACTGATTGATATTTTACTTAAAATATTATCATCATTAAATTTAAATGCCGCATTCTTTTCTGCTGTGGTTGCCGCTCTGTTAGGAACCACTTTAAACTTACCATTTTTATTATCATATGTAAAGAATGTACTTGCACTTTGACAAATTTTATCTATGTTTGTTTTAACGTCTTGATATGTTGATAACATACCATCAATTTGCCATCTACTGTGATATGCTGTAACGTTGGCTGTTGTGGTATAATCTACGTTACCATATAAACCGTTTATGTTTGAATAGTCATACATGTCATCAAAACTGCTGGTTACAATATCAGTGTTACTGAGTCCTGCACCGTATCTGTCATTTTGTAAATAATCTAACAATACATTACTTGGTTCATGTAGTGTGTTAGATATTTCAAATGTCAATTGACCTAATTGAGTCAAACCATTTTCAACATCATAATCCATTTCAAATATAGCATACACTAAGTCTTCATAGTTAGTTGTTGCATTTATAGTTGTCATTAAAGTTTGTGCCGCTACCTTTGTTCCACCTGGAGGAAATATTTGGTTTACACTTGATTGTGCGTTACCGGCATATACTCTACATCTCATTTTGCCATTTACATTTGTGCTTGATGTTGCGTTAGGGTCTGTTTGACTGATCACTGTTGGTGATGTTGCACTTGCATAGCCACCACTAAAGTTTAGTGTTGCATCACCTCTTTTAATTTCTTGTATGCTGTATGATCCTGTATCTGTTTTTTCACCAATAACCATACAATATACCATTGTGTTGTTTTGATTCTTAATTTCAGCATCCACCATGATTGCACCAGTATTGATTCTTCCGTAAAACACTGGTATTCGGTTATCTGTGCTGGGTGCTAACTGTACTTTTACACCTGGATCTTTTGCTTGTTGGAATCCTGGCGGTTTAAACAAACCTGTTGCTTTTGCAGTAGCCATTGCAAGACCACCACTTACTAGTGCAACACCAATTGTTGCTCCAATACCCAGTGTACCTGCTAAAAATCCACTAAATGTTGCGGCAAAACCCGCTCCTGTTATAGCACCTACGATTGCACTTGCTATTGCTGTAAAAACTGCCATCTACACACCCTCAAATAAGTAATTGCTTTCTATTTTCTTCCAACCTCTCTTTTCTAGGTCGAAATCTGGTGAAATTTCCATGTTTGTGAGAGTAAAACCATCAATAATTCCATGATCTACCATTTTTTCACCACTATCTATGTACTTTTTAAGCAATTTATAGCCTAAAGTACCCATTCTATGTTCTGGTTCCACCCACCATGCTACTTCTTTCATGGTTTTTACTTCTGGAAGCCATACATCTGGTGATATTCCAGCAATCAACATGCCTTGAATTTCACCTTTTATCTCTCCTACAAGCAATACACCTTGACTCATGAAGTTGCACAACAATCTTCTCACATATTCATCATTGTATTGTGGTATGTGTTGTGCTTTATATGGTGATGAATCAGCAAAATGTATCATCATTTCCATAACTCGGTCAAAGTCTTGTATTGTTGCGTGTCTAATCATAATTTATCTTTGCTGGTAACCTCTGCCACCGCCACCACGGCCACCACCACGGCCTCCGCCGCCGCCCCCACCGTAGCCTCCGCCTCCGGAGTATTCTCTACCAAAGTCAAACTGTACATTTTGTAATTCTGGTATTCTTTTAAATGTAGTATCTCCTGGAAAGTATTTTTCTCTGTCTGCTGGTGCGGTTCTTTGTCCTGATACTTTGTTTTCTAGAATTGTGTTTATACTTGCACAACTTATAGTAATTGAACTTGTAAGTTGGCCTTCTAATATATTTTCTGTTTCTTCAATGTTGAAGTTTGTAATTATACCTTTGAATCTTTGAAATACGTTACCACTGTCTAATGAATAATCATCATTAAAAAATGCTCTATAGACAGTTACTTCGCCACCTTTAATTTGTGTGCTTAGTATTTCTGCCATGTAATCTTCATTACTGGGTATACCAGTTAAACTTAAACCAATATCACCATTAGTTGTTTTGATGTCTTCTGTCATGTTACTTGCACTTAAAAAAGCACCTAATTCAGTATAACTGTTTGAATTATATGTAACTGGCTTCCATGCAGTACTTAGATAATACACATTACTGCTTAGATTAAGATCAATAAGCATTGCATGTTTAACGTTAAAAGTACCGTCTACTGGAGGTATACTAGTAGCCATTATTGAATAATCTCCACTAGTTCTAAATTATCATCTAGACTAAATCTATCATAAGGTAGTATTGTGTATGCTGGTTTATTTGTCATCTTAACAAACCATTGCACGTCACTACCTTTTACAACGTTACCACTTGTTAGTGCTACGCCTGTTTGTTCTATAACTGCTCTATGCACAGGTATAGTTACGTTTGCCGCCGCACTAAAACTTACATCTGATGTTACTTGATAAGGGTATCTGTAGCCTGCTGTGTTGCCCTGTGGCTGTAGGAAATCACCTTTTTTAAACAATGTACCACTTCCTGAAACACCGCTTGTATTCACGTATAATTCCTTTCCATCAAATCCGTTACATGTTATAGTTCCACTGCTTATGCCACCTTGATAACTTGTGATATAACTTAAATTTGTGTTAGTACTACCTATATCTATTTGTTCTTCTGTTACAACGTCTAATGCGTCTAATTGTTCTAGTAATGCTCTGTTTTCTGAATACTTTGCACCCTCATGCACACCTACTGTGAATCTATAAGGTACAGCACTGGTTACTTCAGCAGTTTTAATTCTACCACTGCGTGATATTGATTGTGACGCAAGTTTTCTTTTGTCTACTGTTAAAAATGTTGCTCTATCAACTATTGTTTGTATACCCATTATGCTGGTAACCTCCTTTCGCCCACTCTAGATACATTATATATAAATTCTGGGTCTTCTGCTACTAATTGTTTGAAACTTCTTGCATCAACGGCATTGATGTTATATACTACAGATGTAGCACCACCCATGCCTGCTAAACTTGAATTTGATATAACACTACCACCTGCATTTGGCACAATAAGTTCTGGTCCTGCTTCACCAACTAAGTATGGCTTGTTCTTCATTATAGGACCACCCATTTGTCTTTTTGTAATACTTTCTACGCCACCTGATCCTGTAAATCCAATGTTGTAACCGAAAGCACCAAATATAGAACTTAATATAGGTTGTATAATTGCAAGTCTTAATGCTTGTGCTATGATGTCTTTTACTATAACTTTGAAGAAGTCTTTGAATGCACCCATGGCATCTTGTCCATTTAAAAGTGCTGATGCTAAGTCATCACCTAATTTTTCTGTTGCACTACTGAATGTGTTAAGTATTTCTTCTTGCATTGATGCATAATTGGCTAGTGTACTTGTAGTAGTATCTCCTGCGTTGCCAATTGTTCTACCTGCAACGTCTTCAGCATTTTCTAATACTTCTTGTAATCTTTGTGCTTCTTCGTCTGCTATAGCACCTGCGGCTTTTAAATCTGCTATTAGTTGTGAAACAAAGTCTTGTGCTCTTGTTTCTGGTACTGCATTAAATACATCATCTAGTGCTTCACCAAACTTGTCTAAACCTTCTGTTCTAACTTTGTTTGCGGCATTTTGTATGTTTTCAAAGAATTGAGTAACATCACTACTACCACCTGCTAAGTCTATGAGTTTACCAATACCTTTACCTAAGAATGCAACTGCTTCAACAACACCACCAATAACTTTAGCGGCACTATCAAATACTGTGAATATAACTTCACCAAATTTGTCATTTATGAATGTTGCTACCGATTTCAATGCACTAAACAACATTGACATAAAGTCAATTACTACTGCACCTACTTCTAGTACTGTATAAAAAGCACCTACAAGTCCTTCACCCATTGTTTTAGCAAATGCTGTGATTGTTTCTTTGTTTTCGTCGAATATCTCAACCATTTTGTTGATGAATGCTGTAAACTCTGGCACAATAGCATCACCCATTGCGGCTTGAAATGAGAAGAATCTATCTCCTGCTTGTGATAAACTACCGGTGAGTGTTGTGTTTAGATCGTTAGCCGCACCATCTATACTATCACCAAATTCTTTTAATTTTGCTCTTGTTTCATCTATACTGTAACTTGCACCTGCTTCAAAACCAGCCATTGCAAGAACACCTTTTTCTCTGAACATGTCTGCCGCACCGGCACCACCACTAAAGGCTCTTTGTAATTGACTACTTGCGTCTTGGAAACTAAGTCCTGTTACTGCGGCAATGTCAGCCGCTAATCTTGTGTTTTCTTCTAAATCACCTAAACTTTTACTAACTGTGGCTAAGGCTGGAGTTGCACCTGCAATCTCTTCAAAAGCAAATGGTAATTCTTGTGCTATATCTCTAACTTGTTGTAATGCTAATGCACCACCTTCTGCATCTCCTACAACATTCTTAAGTACAACACCAATGTCTTGTATTTTTCTTGCGGCACCTACACTGGCACCTACTTGTTTGAATGCGGCCGCTACACCAACTGCCGCCGCGGCTAATGGGGCAAATCTTGCCGCCAATCCTATAATTGATCCTTTTGCAACTCCGGCACTTCCGCCAAAGCTCTTCATTTGCCTTTGGGCGCCTGCTAATTGTCCCTTAAACTTTTTAGTATCTAGGGTTAGTGTTACTTCAATATTTTTAGCCATTAGAATTCTTTCCTGATAAACGTATCAGCAAGTCGATCCATTTTGTCGCTAGTTGGTCCTGTCATACCTTTTCTGGCTTGTTTACTCCAACCGTCATCAAGTCTACCTGCATATGGATACTTTGCTTCTATCTTATTTGATCTAGTATCAAACTGTTTACCTTTCTTTAACTCTGTATTATTTCTAGCATTTCCACTTCTTACTGGTGTAATGCTTTTGAAATGATCATAGCCACCTTCTAGTACATAGCCAGGTAATTCTGCAATAGTTTCAAATAAATCATCTATCTGCTTTTGGTTTATCTTAATCGACGCCACTTTTCTCTCTGCTTCTATCTATTTTTGCTTGTAAATCTACGTTTTTGTAGTATTTACTTGGTACTGGTTTTTTGTTTGCTTTAGCATTTTCTATTTCCATATTTGCCATAGCAACATCGAAAACCATTAAATCGAATGTGTCTGCATGTTTTAATACATGACTAGGCAAACAACTGTACGTCCTAGCAAGTGCGTCTATCAACAATATCCATTGTGTTGCAGAATTATTAGTATCTACAATGTGGCTTGTTACTTTCCCAACATGTCGCCAACTAGTTTAATGGCTTCTGTGATTACATCAATTGGCAATATTTTATCTTCACTCATCACTGGCTCTCCCTTTTCATTGAGGATTAGCTCTGTAAGTAAATTGGTGTATTGCATAGCATTGTCTTCTGTGATGTTTGCCATTTTTGCAAATACATCAAGACGTTGCCTGTCGTAGATGTAAAATTCTAATTCTTCACCATATCTCTCAACGATCTTTGGTTCTGAAATAGTCATTTTAACTAATTGTGGTTGTACTGCTAGTTGTTCTAACTGCATATCTTACTCCTTTATATCTCTTTTCTTCATGTTATGAATAGCAGTTAAACAAAATGCTATTCTGTTTGATATCTTTGTGATATCACCTTTTGCACAGTTTAATTCATTCTGTGCTTTCGCTAACTCCGTCTCCAGACTCTTCAAGATGTCCTTCGATGTGTTCCTTTCCCATACCTGCATGTTTTTCTTCCTTTATCTTTATACCTAATAGTTCCTCAACTTCTTTCTTACTGTGGGGAACTGTGTTTATTTTAAACTTGTCGCCTTTCTTGGCGGTTTCGAGCCATACTTTAGCTCTTTCTTTTGTACTTTGTTTCATAACTGTATTTATCCTAAAAAGTGTAAGTGAGCTCCTAAGAGCCCACTTACTAGTTTGTTAAGGTCCTGAACTAGTAACTAGGTTACTGAGTGTTCAGTTAGATCACCGTCGACTTCAATTGTCACTGGTGTTACCCAAACCGGACTGTCCATATTGACTGTCGGAGCAAGACCGGCTACAAAACCAGAACCAGAAATAAATCTAGATCCTGAGTCTGTTCCGTCTAAGTATACGTTAAAGAATACTTTTGTCTTGTTTTTGCTAACTCCAAACAAACCATTTTCTTTAGCATCGTCATCGCCACCTGTTCCGGTTCCGAAGAATGATGTTAAGTCAACAACACTATTAAGTGCTATTTGGTTTGTTGCTGGAATAGTCACAGCCGATTCCGCAGTATTGTCTAGAGTTTTAAATCTAAACACACCAACAGTATTGTTGATGGTTATGTCCTGCATTTGAGGAACTACTAATGCGTTAGCGGCAACGTTAGCCTCAGCGGCTGATGTTGCACTAAGATGAAGTACGGCTTCTGAACCTGCACTTACGTTTACTACTGCCATTGTGTTCTCCTCTATGTTATCGTAATAAAGTTATATTCAAATGTATAAATTATGTCATCGCCTTCAAAAGTAGTTTCATAACCCACCCTATTATCTATAGTGTTTGTTATACTACTGTTTGCAGACAGAATGTTAGCGACAACACTTGAAGTGTCGCTAGGTTGATTCTTGGCGTCTACCACTAAGTAACCATTTAATGTAATTGTGTTTTCTCTTACATCATTTTTATCAAGGGTTTTGATAAATTCATCTTGCTCTTCTGATTCTTCACTTAAATAAAAATGTTTTTTATTCTTTTTGTAAAGTTCAGTTCCATCTTGAAGCCAAGGTAATTCTTGACTTACACTGATATTACTAGTAGCAATATTAGTGGTGATTTGACTTAACAGAGTAGCTCTAGTACTCATTATCTTACCCTTGTAATATATGGATTGCCACGTGTTCTACGTGTTTTCCTAAATGATGTTAGTTGCTCATTACCTTCAACTGTGCCGTCACCGTCTGCATCATACCAATCAGCAATAG
>WLWG01002558.1_pt1 | contig 13673 bp, 27 predicted proteins | sample 6712871 | NCBI WGS metagenome assembly WLWG01 (sample SAMN12718693, study PRJNA515312) | sponge metagenome | isolation source: marine sponge | host: Mycale hentscheli | place: New Zealand: South Island, Marlborough, Capsize Point | collected 2003-05-01 | reverse complement strand
TCTACGTTTGGTTCGGCAGGTTTTACGATTGTATAAACAGTTACTGAATTTACTATTATTAATAATTTTGCTGATTGCGTATTAGCTCCTGAGCTTTGTGCTTTTGCAAATAATGGCGTTCTAAGTGCGTAATTTGTTGGCATAGTTTATTTGTTTAATCCTAGTATTATAGCATTCTCTATATCTAAAATGAATGACTTTTCTAGATCGTTACTTAGTGTCTTAGTTATCTTGTCAAATGGCTTAGAAAAAAAGTAGCTTGGTTTTATACCTTGTGCGAATATGCTTCTTTGTAATGCGAATCCCATACTCCTATTGCTACCTTTTGCGTATTGACCTTTGGCGTCTCGAAACCTTATGTTTTTAGCCTTTGCCCAATTAGCTAATACCTGCATAGGTGGCATCTTACTTTTGTAGCTAAATCTACTCATAGGAGCTTTCTGTACTCCTGCGTTAATTAGAGACGGGTTTGCGCCTCTTACTCCCTCATCGACATATATTCCGTAGTTTTCCATTAGAAAGTCTAGCAGAAAGATCTCTGACTCGGTTTCTAAGGTATACTCGATTGACTCATATAGTTTACCTGCACCCTTACCTGCTTTTGTCAAATTAGACTTAGCCTGTTGTACAACATACTTTGCGTATTTATTTAGTACCTCTTCTAAGTGTGTATAATCCATTAGCAGATATATATGTCATTATAGATTAATACCGTAATGCTAGATGACCATCCCGCTAGTTGATTCTCGAAACGATCGTAAAAAGGTGTCAATATAGGAATCCCGTCTAACTGATACATATCGCTATATAGGTTGCCCATTCTTAATCTTTGCGTAAGTCTGTTAAGGACAGCTAGTTGCGTATTTAGAATATCTTGTACATTGTTATTGCCTACGAATCTGTCGACGGTTAGATCTTTAGATTGATTAACAATATCACATGCTAAGATTGTCATATTAAATCGCAATACTTGCTCTTCGTCAGAAACGTTATCGATAATAATATGCCCCAAAGGGAATATGTCTTGCTTGTTTAGATTTACGTCTGTAATATCGCCTGTTGTAACAGTATTAATGTTTACGTCTTTTAGTAACTCTTGTTTTATGGTTTCCGTTAATTGGAAAAAACCCCTTACGCCTTGATTGCTCATTTAAAGTTCTTTTTTATTTGTTTCGCTTCGAGTTCGTTTTTGTCTTTCATAAACGATAACATCATAAAGCATTCATGCATTTTTAATTTAGTGATATCTTCAAATCGTGTAATGTCCCCTTTAGCGAGTCCATAAATTGATTGATACCAACCCCATTTCCTTGAGAACTGAGAAACTGCGTCAAGACTTCTTTCTCCTCCTTGTCCAAATAATTCGTCATATTTTTCGATAAGTCCAGACCTAAACTCCACAAAAAAAAAATTGATGACATAACTGCGTCCATAGGCATGTCTAATAACACAGCGTCTGTCCCGAGTCTATACTCTTCTATGTTGTATCTGTTTTTTAACTTAACAACGACAGGTCTATATAATACATTCATAGCCTTTTCCATATTGTCCCAATCGCCAACGTATGTATCTAGATCTATATACTCGCCTAGTGTTAGCGTGTCAAGTTCGGGATGGAATCCGTATTCTACTTTGTTTAGCTTAAAGTGATGTATAAGCGGAGGTTTCTGATCAAACATTTGTGATAGGATCTTAACTATCTCTGCCGAGTCTGAAAGCCTTAAAAGCATTACATCCTTTAAACTGACATTGCAAAAGATCTCAATCATTTTAGCATTTAAGAATCTAGGATCCTTGACTTGATCTTGTATTTGCAGGAACTTTTTATACTGTCTAAGCGTGATCTCAGAAAGCGATGTTGGAATTTTAATGTTAAGTTTCATATATATATAACGTTTTTTTTAATAAACTTTGTGATCAATTACAATAAAAAAAGAGGGGCTGTCTAATGACTCCCCTCGTGCTGTAAATTATTATAGGATACTTTACAACATATCTGCCTCGAAACAATCGTTACTGCAATAGGTCTTTTCGGAAGGCTCCCCGCAATGCTGACATTCGTTTTCTGGCTCGTTCCAACCTCTATACTCGTGTTCCATGTGTACTAGCCAATCGTCGTAATTCATATGTTAAAGATTATACTGATTAATATTCTGCCGATAAAATAGCTTGGTATTATTATTAGCATAGCGTTTTGTAGTTTTTTAAACTGCCTACCTAGTCTTGCGGATCTCGTTAGCTTTTTCATGTTATTTAATTAAGATTAAGTCTAATTGATCTGCAACATAGTTAATATGCTTCTGCGTAGTCTGCGACCAATATCCGTGTTGTAGTAAGTCGTTTCCGTCTATGGTTGCTACGTGCGTTGTATAGCTCCATACTTGGTTTCCTATAATTGATAGGTTTTGTTTGTACTTGTCTAATTTTCTAAATGCGTTCATGTTATAGTTTTTTAGTGTTCTTATATATCGGATTTAACTTGGAGACTTTCTCCGAGCTATTCAAAGCTCTTAAATGTTATTTTGATAAACCCGATATTTTAAAGAACGTATTATTAATATGACCACTAATATATAACAACAAAAGTTATAATACAAATAATTTAATATCTTTTTTTAATTAATTGCATAAGTCCCGAATCTAGGCTTTGACAATATAGAGTATGTTGCATAACGACAGGGGTCAATTATATGGTTGTGATCGTCTACGGGCGTATTAAGTAAAGCACCCGTTTTATCTTCCTTCCATTTATAGTTTCTAAACTCCGATATAGCATTAGTAGATGTAGACAGTATATTTATTTTGTATCGTTTTAATAAATCTATTCCTGCATTAACAGAGTCTTTACCTTTTAGGCTTGGTAAAATGTTATGCCCCATGCGTCTAAGCTCCTCAATAAGTCTAGGCTCTGCACTATCGGCGTATATAGGTTTGTTCTCTAGCTTTTCGCTTAACAGGAATTTATGTATGTCAGCAGTCGTCATAGCGGTTCTGTATAGATGCTCTTTTACATATAGGTTTATGTCTTTAGTATAAACAGAAACAAGCGTACTAGGATCATTAGTAAAACCAAAGTCCATGCCGTATGCTACTAGGTCTGCGTCTTCGGGTATATGTGAAACCTCAGCGTATCTAAATACTGTGCTTCGACTTGCAGCCCTTTCGCCAAGCCCGTATATCTGCCAATACTGCTCGTCTGTATCTTTAAGTAATTCAATCTCTTTTTTGATTGACTCTTCTACAAAAGGATTGTCTAGGTATGTAGTCTTAAAGAAAGCGCAATCGTCTCTAGGCAGTACCTTGTCGTATATCCAATGATACTCGTCTGACGGATTAAAGTCAATTACAATACGCTCCTGTGTTCTAAAAACTAGCTGTTGCCAATCCTCCCAATATAACTCGTTGCCTTCATTAATAAAAAGCAGATCCCTTTTACGTCCTCTTATCTTTTGCGGTTGATCAAGCGAAATAAACTCGACTAAGTTTCCAAATAGATAATATTCAGAATTAGACTTATTATGATACTTTTCGTTGTATAGGTTATGACTCTCTAGAATGCTCATAAAGTCTCTTAGAACAGTCGCACGCAAACTAGGGAATGATTTACGGCATACAGTAATAACCTTGTTTCTGTTATTGGTGCAATACTCGAATATAATCCAAAGTATAATGTTATAAGTCTTGCCTGATCTAGTACCGCCCTGCTCAACTATTATTTTCTTGTCAGAGGTTAATAAGTGATCATAGACTATATTAGTCTTTATCTTTAGTTGATCCAATTATCTCGATTTGAAAGTTAGTAGGCATTCCTTCTGCTCCTGTAATTTCTTGACGTTCTACATACCCTCTTGCTTTTCCTTTAGTCTTTAAATAGAATATCGTTGCGGAGGTTGAGTTTTCCGAGATCTGTTTATGTAGCTGACTTTCTGCAAAGTCTAAAGCTACGTTTTCTATATCCCTAACTTGATCAGCAAAATCGCTGTCTTCTTTTAGCCACTTATAGTATGTGCTTCTAGGTATGTTAGCTTTTTTACAGGCTACGGTTACAACGCCTAAGCTCTGCTCTAGTGATTTTAATAGTGTCTCCTTTTTTATGTGTCTACTTTTGTCCATTATATCTGTGTTAAAATTATTATTAATAGTGCTACAAAGGCAATAAGTATAACCTTGAGGCTACTCGAATATTGTCTGTCTGACCTTCCTTGTCTCGATCTATACTGTCTTTGTTTTTTCATCTTGTTTATGTTTTATTTTTAGGCGTATTTGATTTGCTGATTCCCAAGCCTTATTGTATTCTGCGTCAGAGAATAATTTAGAGAACCCTGTTATATGTTTCAATTTAACTAACTCCTCAACCCCCATGCCTAACTCGTTGCAGATCTCTTTATCGCTCCAACCGTTCTCTAGCATTGTGAACACCATGCTTGACATTCCCGCTATCGAGTGCATACCTCTTGCTCTATTGTGGCGTACTGTACTTGCCATACGGTCGTTTATATCCTTTTCCAATACTACGATCGGCAGACGTCCTTTATTGCGTTCTAGTATATCTGCGTTTGTTTTAGCAGTATAATATCTATGAAACCCGTCTATAATTACATAGAGCTTCTTTTGCTTATCATATATTGTTACAATAGGTTGCGTATAGCCATCATGCTTTATTGACGTATATAAAAGCCCCATTTCTTTTTTAGCTACTGAGTTAGGGTTGTAATCGTTTGGGCATACCTCCTCGATCCGTACCCATCTAATCCTGTTTACAGGCTGATCTTTTAATGGCGATATATCGTGCAGTAATTCTTTGATGTCTTCTATTAGATTTATCTTGTAATTATCGTCTGTATCTTTTAAGATCGTTTTAGGATGCAGTAATTCGTTTTGTATTGCTTTTTTTAAACTTGCTTTCATATTAGTCCTTTTACGTATTTGTCATATTTGCGGTTAATCTCTATATTTTTGCTTGTCAGTTTTCCGTCTACATATTTCTTTACCGTATTAAAGTATGGCGATGTAAGAAAGTTGCCGAGCTTCGTAAAGTCGAAGTCTTGAGACAATACAGTCTTGACAAGCGTTTTATAAAAGTCTACATATACCTTGTTAGATACCATATACTTTTTGTTCTTGTCTATTTTCTTATGCATCTTTTTTAGAAACTCCTCATCGTTTGCTAGTTTGTCTGCTAGATATAGTGCGTATTCCTTCCACGACTTAAACATATAAGGAAGTTCAGAAGGGCATTTAAAGGCATCGCTTTTAAGATGTTTGATTGCATTAGTTCCGTCTATACGTTCTGCGATTCTATTCCATGTATTAGGCTCGATTTCCTGTATTAATAATAGGTTTTGAATGGCAGTCTCGTGATGTAGATTTGAGATCCGCATATCGCTTACACTTACGCCGTGTGTAAATAACGAGTCATAGATCCTGTTGTATACAATCTTGTTGTCAAATATATATTTCCAGACATCGCTATAACTCCAATCGTATATAGGATAAAACGTATAATGTCCTTTGCTTTCGTTTAGCTTCTTGCCCCATGTAATATCTTTATATGTCAAAGAGCTTGTAAGGCTCATCATTCTTTTAGGGCTTTCTTCTGTTCTAACACCCGAGATGTAGCAAGACTTCTGATCAGGAAAATGTACTGCAAAGATCTTTTCGAATAGTTCATGAAAACCAAAATCTAAATACTTGTTTTCTTTTATAGATATGTCAGACTTTTCTCTCATGTGCTTAACTCCGTCTTGCCATATATTAATATACTTACTGTGAGAGCTTACGTTGTTATACCATTTCATAGGCATTTGAAACCACATAGGCTCTATTCTTTTGTCTTCGAATACTGATTCGCAATAGTCAGCAGTCCCTTGCCATTCGGCTTCTTGATCAACCCATAATACCTTTAATGGTAGTCTGTTTTTTTCTTCTGCTATTTTTAATGTAAGGTTTAAACATACAGTACTGTCCTTGCCTCCCGAAAATCCTACAACTACATTCTCAAAATCGTCGAATAGTCTGCGGATCCTTTTCTCTGCTTCAACTAAAACATTGTTTTTACTGTATACCTTCATGTTATTTCATGTTATTCTTATGTAATTCTTTTGCATATAACGTTATGTCTTTGCTAGTAGGAATTAAATAATCGTTTGGGTTATTGTTTGTATATGCGCTCGGCTTATAGTCTAACAGATCTTGCCTTCCTAAAACCTTAATGCCACTATTTAACCAAGTTCTTCTGCCTCCTAGTTTACATATATTGTGTATTGTACAGCTTCCTCTGTATCTATAATTCTTATAACCGTTTATATATGCAAGAACACTCCATAAAGAATTGTCGCATACATATTCTAGTCTTGGCTCATTTAATAGGATCTCAGTAAGTCTTTCTGTAAACAACATACCTCCTCCTGTATAGACTATGTCTTGTTTTACGAATTGATCAACGGATTTATATGCTTCTAATTGATTGCTATGCTTAACCCAACCTAGGCTTACGAAACCAACGTTTGGCTTTTCTAGTTTTTTAAGAGCTTTATCAAAGCTTGTTCTATGCGTAAATACCATATCGTCATCTGCCGAGCAAACAACGTATGACTCGCTAAGACTTCTTATATGTTCTAAGCCAATCATTTTTGCGTTGTGCATACCTACCTTTTCTTTGAGGCTTAATACTACGCTAGTCTTGCTTATTATTTTCTGTATTTTATTTATCTGTTTATCCGAATACTTTTGACCAACAATAATTACATGCCAGTCTTTTGCGTATAAAACTATTGACCACAGGTATTGCTTAAGCATCTCGTACCTATCGCTTGTTGTTGCAATTAAAATATACTTGTCTCTCATATTTTGGCTCTGTTTATTATTGCCGTCGGATCGTCAAAACCCTTTTCGTCTGTCATTACCCAATATTTATACTCCCCTATATTGTAGTATGTATATTCTTTACTGTAAAACTTTTCTTTATATCCGTTCTCGTTTATAAAATTCATAGCTGCCAAAAAAATATCGTCTGTATAATATTTTCTGCATATCCAACTGTGCGGAATATTAGCCATCGACTTAGCAAATGTGAATGTCGTTTCTAACTCTAAGAATAATTCAATCTCTTCTTTTGTTTTTGTCATAGCGAGGATCCTCTTAATATTACAGTTTCTTTTAAATGCTCGGGATTAAATAGATTGTCGATGTATCCAATCACAGAACCGTGCTCAAAATCTTTACAAGAATAGATGTCAGCAGAGAAATAATCTAACTCAGGGAAGGCATGAAACGTAAAATGCGACTCCATAAATATAATGCCTCCTGTAATTCCTACGCTTTTAATGTCAATCATTGTTTCGTCTACTATATATATAAGAGGATCAGAAAGCGGTTTTAAGCCTATAAGTTTTGTTACATCTAGTAACATAGTCCTGATAAGAGCTTCGTCGTTTAGAGGCGTTCTATTGCATCCGTAGGCATCTATTAGTAGGTGTTTTCCGTTTCTCATTCTTGTGCAACATTAAATTCGTGTCCGCACTCTGGGCACATAGTTTCAATAAATTTTTTTTCTGTTCCTTTTTGAAATGTACTACCTATGTCTTCTGTTCCCTTCTTAATGTCTTCGTCTGTTACTTGATCATCCGATTGACCAGGAAAAAGCACAGGTTTAAACTCGGATCCGTCTGCTTTATTTTCCCATACTCCAAGCCCCCAATCGTTTAGTTCGCTAGATGTCCAATCGTTAGCAAGTATGTCCCAATCCCAATCGCCAAAACTGACGTTGTCCTTAATAATAAATTGCTCTATCTGTTCTTCTGTTAAGTTCTCTGCTCGTATTACAGGGATCTTTTTAAGTCCAAGTTCTTTACAGGCCTGATAACGCATATTCCCGCCTATAATTCCACCTTCTGCATTTACAACGATAGGTCTTAGATCTAACATTTCGGGAAAGTCTTTAATGCTTTTTACTAGCTTTTTAAATTCTGCTTCCTTTATTGTTCTTGGATTTACAGGATTAGAATAGACTTCTGTTATTTTTACTTTTTCAATCATAAGTTTATTTGTTAAGTTGTTCTTGTAGTTTTTTCTCTAGTCTTTTGCATTTCTTTTCTAGGTAGTCAATCTTGTCAACCTCATCGTATTCTGAATATGGTCCAAACACGAAAGATTTTTGTAAGTCATCTAAAACAGGGTTTTGCTTTTTGTAATCGTTATATTTTTTATAGCTATGCATAACGTTTGCCATATTTATTTTTTTACCGTTTCGATCATAAAACAATACGATATTTTTCCATCTCATTTTTAGCTTTTCCCTAAGCAGGTAAGTAAGCAGGGATCTTACCTCAACGACTCTGCGTTCTCGGTTATCCATAAAGACATCTATTCCCGATAACTCGGTTATCTTTTCTGCAATAGTATTTGGGTTAATATTACTCATTAGTGCGTAGTTTTAATAAATTGTAGCATTCGGAATACTTTTCCTTTGCCTTACTTTTGTACTTCTGTTTAAATAGCTCATATAGCTTTCTAGTATATTGATACGGCGTAAAGCAGTCTGCTAGATATTTTTCTGCAAACCTCTTGCCTTTACCTTTAAAATAATTAACGTTGTCTGCGGGATCTCCTGCAATCATCTGCTCGTAGAAATTATACAAAGCTTGTTCTTCTGATATATCGTAAATCTCTCTATGCTTATAATGATAGTTGTATAATAAGCAAGGAAACTGTCGGTAGTCTTTATCTATGCTAACGATCATGACGTTATTCCTGCCTATGTCGTCGCTTATTTTTTTCCAATATCTAGCCACCATATCGTCTGTTTCTACTCCGTATCCCGAAATACTGTCGTATTGTGTTTTAACGTATCTATGCATCTCTCCAAGTAGCGGAGGTAAATTGTTATAGTCTCTGTTTTTCTTGTACCTGTCCCCGATAAACTTTCTAAAGTTGCCACGAGATCCGCTAAACGTTATGACTTTTTTAATTTCGTACATCTCTTCTAGCGAGTTAACGATTGCCATATACTGTTCGTCGAATTTGTTACGAGCTTCCGATATTTCTGTTTGGTGGTATTCGTCGTCTGGTCGCTCTCTTCGTTTACAACAACTTGCGAATACTAAACTGTCTGCATCTACTAATAATATCATATCTCTTCTGAATTATTTACGACCTGATCTTCTATGTCCATGTATTTGTCTTCGCCTTCTGTCATTAAATTCATTAACTCCTCTTTAATTTGACATAAATACATCTTTTGCATTTTGGCGTTTTCCTTTACTACTTGATTAATAATAAAAGGCAAGTCTTTAAATAACTGATCTGTGTTATATATTAGCCATTTGTCATCGCCGTAGCCTATATACATCTCGCCGTCGCTACAGTATAGGTTGTGTGTCTCGTGAATGTATGTATGCTGATTCTTATAGTTTCTTGCTTCTAATAGATCGCCTTCTAGTTGTGTAATGCGTTCTTGTAATTGTTCTCTGCTCATAGTTTAATTGTAATGTTTGCTATGTTACGGATCCTAGCTTCTCGAACTTGATAGCTGATAACTACGTCTGTAATTTCGGGATCCTTTTTAATCATGCTGTTAATCTCTTCTTTTATATGTAATAATTGCTTTGCTGTCATTTAATTAGGTATTGTATTTGCTCCTCGCTTAATGACTTAGTTAATTCGGTTTTAAAATGATCTACCATAAAATCGAATGTTTTACCTTTCTCGTTTTGATAATCTAATAATTTAGAGGATTGTAATGCGATCCTAAGTAATAATTTGTACTCTGATCTAGGTATGACTAAATCGTCTCCTGATACTAATTTTTCTGTTAATAAACTCATTGTTCTGTTTTTAAATTAATTCTGGTTCTACTTCGTCGAAAAATAACATTCCGTTATCGCCCTTAAACTGTATCTCTGTGTACTTAGAGAAAAAATCTGATATAGTTACTTTACCGCCTTCGTGCATTTCTAGATCGTCGTAAAAAATATCGCTATGCTTTTCTAATAACCAGTTAAATAATTTGTCTTTTATAACGGATTCGTCTTGAGATAAATCGACGCTTATTAAAAGTCCTTTTTGTTCGTTCTGAAATAATGTTTTCATTGTTCTGTTTTTAAATTCTCTATAAAGATAACACAAAAAAGGTTACGATACAAAAAATTCAATAACTATTTTCCATTATTCCAAATAACGTTTAGATCTGCAATCCACTTGTTTATGGTTTTAGGGTTACAAGTACAGGGTTTGTAAAAACTATGCTTGTGATATCGTGCGTGTAAGTCGCACACCAAATCAAACTCTGTGGGGCTGATAACGTCCTTTGTTCCTTGTCGAAATATTGTCCAATCTTCATAGTCTGTTTTTTTAAATTTTACCATCTTTTTATTTTTAAATTGTTTAGCTTTTTTCTACGCTTGTCGCAGTTACATTTAGTGCCTTTAAATGCATGATATGTTTCTACTATGTATTTTATACCTGTGTATTTTGTTATGTAATAAATTATGTCTCCTAGTTTCATTTGAATTGTTTTAAAGTGTTAAGCGGGATCTCATAATAAGCAGACCCCTTGTTCTTTTTAATCGGGCATTTAATAACCTCTTTATGCTTTATAAAGCCAACAATACTAACAATGTTTGGCTCTACTGTCTCGTTATATTTAACGCCTATGTAAACGTCTTTTGGTTTCCCTAGTACGTTTGCAACTTTTGGCATTATGTATTTAAAATAGTTTTTAGTAGCTGATTTAATTTCTACTTTTTTAGAATTAATAACCATATCGCAATCGTCATAGATCCCTGAGTTATCTAAGCCTTTTGCAGATTTTTCTACTTTGTAATTTTTCTCTAGCCATCTGCCTGTAAGCATCTCGCATACGACTCCTCGCCAAGCTTCTACGTCTGCGTATCTATATTGCCCTTGTTTTATTTGCTCGAAAGCTCGTATCTGATTTTTAGCAAAATCTTTGTCTTGCTGTGTCACATGAATATTAATCATAGCTCTTTTTTTAGTTTGTCTTTTACTTTCTTATATGTAAAATAGAGCGCATAATAACTGATCTTAGATTTACGGGAAAGCTCTGCAATCTTTTCGCCTCCGTTAATAATTTCAAATATTCGCCTTTCGTACCAATGTAACTTACTAAGCTCGTCTGTTACTTTTTTATATGTCTCGGCATAGTTTACGTCGTTATAACCATAGTGAGTGTCTCCGAAGTTCTCTATATGTTCGTCTAGCCATATAACTTGTACATTTTTTTGCTTGCGTTTAAGATCTATAAATAGCGTTCTAAGTGTTTTAAATATGTAATAATAATTGATTTCGTCTTGTTCGTCTTTATACATAATGTCAAGGGATCCCTTTTCTAATTGCAGTTGTATTTTGATGTACATTTCTTGCACTAGGTCTTCTGCAATTCTTTCGTTACATCCGAAAGTCTGCACTATGTCAACCCATGTTGCGTGTTTTTTTGCTATTAGTATAAGAGTATCTCTGCTCATTATGGTTTTAAAGGATCGTATATGTCTCCAACTATTACGGGCAATCCTATGTCGTTTACTTGAAAGCTAAAAGTCTCAAAAGAGTACCCTCTGCTTCTGCCACATAAAACCGTAACCCAATTCTTGTTAACTGTATTAGCCTCTAGCTGTATAACTGTCTCTGCTTTCTTTTCTAAGAAACTGCCTAAATGCCCTGTACCTAATTTGGTAGATCCGAAGTTTTGATGAATAACGTTTATTATATGACAATTAAAGTTTGCCGACCACTCCATTAACTTCTGTACTACTGCGTTAGACTCTTCTAGATTATTGACGTCGCTTACTAAGTCCGCTATGCCGTCTATAATAACCAGAGAAGGCTTATCGATGTTCTTAGCTAGAAAGTATTCGATGAACTGAATACGTCGCTTGTAGCCTATCGCTCGTAATCCAAAGGTATGATATTTTTTATTATCTAACTTACTGTCCATATCATGTAATCGTCTGAATACCTTTTGACAATGCCACTTGCCCTGTTCTGTGTCGAAGTGTATAAGGTGCCCGTCTCCTCTATGCCCTAGGATGTCTCCTCCGTATATGTTAGATCCTCCCATATAGACCGATGCTAGTAAGGATATAAAAAACGTTTTCTTGGTTTTAGGCGGTGCCGTAACTACCGAAAGGTTGCCGTATGTTCCTAGCGGTATTGGTAGCTCTTTGACTCCTTCTTTTGTGTTTATTATTTTAACTCCGTATGATAGTGCCACGGGCGGATATTCTATTTTTGTTCTTGTGTTTATGTAGCAGTCCTCTTCTATGCACTGCATTAATAACTCGTGTTCTGTTTCTCTCTCTGTCATTGTATAGTTTGGATATAAAAAAGGGTATGAATGCTAAAACCCATACCCTTGATTTATTATTAATAAAGGTATTTTTAAAAAGGTAGATCGTCATTGTTATTACTAGAAATGACGGGAGGTGCTTTCTGTGGTTGCTCCTCTTTTACTACTAGCTGTATTGTTCCTTCTTTATCTACGTTCTGACCGTTACCGTTATTAATCCAAACTACGGATCCGTTGCCTAAAGTCTTCCTTTGTACTTTAGCCTCTCTCTCTTCCTGTGTTTGACTGTCTGTTATCCAAACGTTATTGTTAAATCTTGTCTCATCATTAATAATGATTGTAAAATTGTAATAGACTTTGCCGTCTTTTTCTGCTTGAAATTTGTGATTTGGTAAAGCCTTTACGTCGATACTTGCGTTAATTATTGCGCCCATAGTTATTATTGTTTTTTAATTGTTATTGGTTTCTTAAAATTGTCTGCCTCGTCTTCGCCGAATACGCCGAGTTCGTAAAATCCTGTAAGTTTTAAAACGGCTCTGCTCATAGCTCTTTTTTCTGCCATTTCTACGACGTACCAACTATTACAGTTTCCGTCTTTGTAGTTCTCGCCTTTTAATGCGGATCCGAACGTTTCGATTCTTGCGTTATCTTTAGTTGCTTTTGCTTTTATAACTGCGAAATTGTGATCGCATTTAATTGCATCGTATTGAATATCTATTTTTTCGATACCCTGTATCTTGTCAATACCCTGTCGAGTAATAATTGTAAAGCTACTGTTTCCGATGTCTTTTGTAAATATATCTTCTGCCGTTAATTCGTATTTAAGATATAATTCTTTTAGTTTGTCTCTGTTCATTTGTTCTATTTATTAAGTGAATATTCATTATCGCCGTCAGCATATCCACATGCTTCGGCATCTACATTGGTGTGAGCGTGAGCGATATACTGCCCGTATGTTCGATACCAAGTTAGCTCTTTTTGTAGAGCTTCGATTCGATACTGTTGCTCTGTTATGAGTGTATCTTTTGTCTGATGTGATACGTTTAACCGTACTCCCTTTGTTACATCCATTCTAGCGTGTCTTTGTAAGATTTCTTAGCTTCTAGTTCTTTGTATATTTGCATCTGTGAGAATGCGTCTTTATGCCATACTGCGTGAGCTAATTGGATCTCTAATGTAACGCTCTCTGACTTGATTTGATCTAATTCTGTTTTCATGTGTTCTGTTTTTTAATTAAAATTTAAAGGAAAAAAAATGAATAAAAACAAAGGTTATTGGATAGCTCTTTATAAAAAAATTGAGAATTTAGAAAAGGAAAATGCATGGTTAAATGAAAAAACAAATAAAAAGATTATTAAGAGGTTAGATA
>WLWG01002555.1_pt1 | contig 13682 bp, 19 predicted proteins | sample 6712871 | NCBI WGS metagenome assembly WLWG01 (sample SAMN12718693, study PRJNA515312) | sponge metagenome | isolation source: marine sponge | host: Mycale hentscheli | place: New Zealand: South Island, Marlborough, Capsize Point | collected 2003-05-01 | reverse complement strand
ATTTTAATATACCAGATCTTGGGCTTATAATTTTTATATGGAACCAGCAAAAAAAATATCCATAGAAAAAGTAATATTGTCATAGAGATTGCTTTGCTTTTTGTTATAAATATACTTAATAATATTATAATAAAAGATGTGGATAATTTATATATCAGCTCTTTATTCATTATATATATATGAATAAAAATATATTATAAATAATTATAAGATTATATTCACATCCTATGATATGTTATGTTACTAAGTATACTGCAGTTACGGGTTACATAATGAAGTATTCTCATTAATTCGCTCTGTCTTCCATGTAGAAATAGATCTTATCTTAATATTTTTATCAACTGAGTTAATCAATTGGACTTTGCCTCCATTGAACATTGTTTTCACAACAGTCCAGATATTTTCATGTTGTTTCAATTCTTGATGTCCATCATCAAATACAGTAATCTTTACTTGATACATTTTATATTAATAATATTATATTTTTAATTCGATATAATATTATATTTAATCTACTTCAGATATTTCTATATTTTCAGCGGGTTCTTCTTGGGGCATTCCACCAGCCATTCCACCAGGCATTCCACCTGGCATTCCACCAGGCATTCCACCAGGCATTGCGCTTTGAGCAGGCATTGATTGCTGATAAATCTTAGTCATAATGGGCGATAATACAGATTCAACTTCCTTATATTTTGTATCATATATATCTTTTGATTCATCTTGGTTTTCATCAAGCCATTTAATTGTATCATCTACAGTTTGTGTAATTGTACTTTTATCTTCTTCTTGGATTTTATCTTTAAGTTTTTCGTCATTGGTCGAATTTTTAATAGAATAGCAATAATTCTCTAATTTACTTTTTGATTCAATTCTCGCTGCATTCTTTTCATCCTCCTCTTTAAATTTCTCAGCTTCTTCAACCATGCGTTCAACTTCCTCTTTACTAAGTCGTCCTTTATCATTAGTTATAGTTATTTTGTTTTCTTTACCAGTGCTTTTTTCCACAGATGAAACGGTCAATATACCATTAGCATCTATATCATAGGTAACCTCAATTTGAGGAACACCTCTGGGCATTGGCGGAATACCATCCAGTTGAAATTTACCAAGTAGATTATTATCTTTTGTAAAGCGCCTTTCTCCCTCAAAGACTTGAATAAGTACACCGGGTTGGTTATCCGCATAAGTAGAAAATGTCTGGCTTTTCTTGGTAGGCACCGTTGTATTGCGATTAATTAGATTAGTCATTATACCACCCGCTGTCTCAATTCCAAGTGAAAGTGGTGTAACATCCAATAAAAGCAGATCGTCAATCTTAGAAGATTTGACTCCGGATAATATAGCAGCTTGCACAGTTGCGCCATATGCCACTGCCTCATCTGGGTTAATATTTTTACAAAGCTCTTTATTATTAAAATATGCGCTTAGCATTTCTTGAATTTTGGGTATACGAGTTGATCCACCAACCAAAACTATTTTATCTACGGATCCTTTACTCACCTTGGCATCTCTTAAAACCTTTTCAACGGGTTCCATGCATTTACGAAAGTAATCCATATTCATTTCCTCAAATCTAGCACGTGTAATAGTTGAACTGAAATCTTTTCCCTCGACAAGCGTATCGATTTCAATATAAGCCTGGGTAGAAGTGGAAAGTGTTCTCTTTGCCCTTTCACAAGAAGTGCGCAATCGTCGAAGTGCCCTTTTGTTACTTGTAATATCTACACGAAGTTTTCTTTGTATTTCCTTAGTGAAAAAGTCCACCATTCTATTATCAAAATCCTCTCCTCCAAGATGAGTATTTCCCGCTGTAGCCATAACTTCAAAAATACCATCATCAATATTCAGTAAAGATACGTCAAATGTACCTCCTCCCAAATCGAAAATAAGCACACTTTGTTCAGTTTTCGAATCCAAATCTAATCCGTATGCAATTGCAGCTGCGGTTGGTTCATTGATAATTCTCAAGACATTTAATCCGGCAATAGCCCCAGCATCCTTTGTGGCTTGCCTTTGAGCATCATTGAAATATGCTGGGACAGTAATTACTGCTGAATCAACTACCTCTCCAAGAAAATTCTCAGAAACCTGTTTCATTTTCGAGAGTATCATGGCGGAAACCTCTTCTGGTTTCATTTCCTTTAATTCTTTCTTATATTGAACGCTGATAAACGGTTTATCATTTGAGTCGGGAGAAACTTGGAAAGACCAATGTTTCATATCTTTTTGAATTTGTTGGTCAGAAAATTTGCGTCCTATCAAACGTTTGGCATCAAAAATAGTATTATCAGGATTCATAGAAATCTGATTTTTTGCAGCATCACCCACTAATCTTTCAGTATCTGTAAAGGCAACATACGAAGGTGTTGTCCTATTTCCTTGATCATTCGCAATAATTTCAACGTTATTATTTTTCCAACATCCCACGCAAGAGTATGTCGTACCTAAGTCAATTCCTATAGCTATTGGCATTTTATTAATATTATTCATTTTTTTTAAATCATTATAATAAATTATATGAGGATCAAAATATATTAAAAGTTACAATATAATTATTGTATAATGGAGGGAAGCAAAGAAGAAAAGAGTGCAAAAGAAGGGTTCAATCGGAATGTAAACCGATTAACAGAGCAGGTGAAAGAAACATATCAACGTGCGTTTTTTGATTTATTAGAGGAAAGAGTTGCATCTGACCCACCTGATCATGACTGGATTGTTCGTTTATATACGGAAATTAAAGTTAAATTAACATCGATATTAAAAAAAGGAAGTACGTTTAGAAATGAAATTGAGGAGGGTATGGATGTAGAATTATTTGATCAGATGATTCGACATAAAGCGTTTGATGCAAAAAATTTGTATAACTTGATATGTTTTACTTTTGATGTTTGTAAAAAACTTGGATCAGCTGGAAGAGATAAAGAAACTGATCAAAAAATGCAAGAAATTATAGATTTAGTAAATTCAGGAAATGGAACATTTGCAACAATAGTTCCCTTGTATATCAAAAACATTAACTTTTGCATTGATCGCATATATGAAGATTTACGGGGAGTATCTCAAATGCTCAAGAAATAAAATGATACTATTATATATATATGCCACGCAGACAAGGAAGAACTAGGAATTATACAAAAAAACGTCATTCTCATAGACCTCGCGGGAAAAAAAAACAAACGCGTAAAAATAGATTTAATATAAGTACACCGTTTGATGCTGTTGCGGAAGTAAGAGCACAGCAGACGCATAATAAGCATATGAAACAAATGAAAATTTCTACAAATCCGTTTGCGAGAACCGCTAATAAAAAATACGGAATAGATACGGCTACAATAACTGGTACAGAAATTTCAAAGATAGCCGATAGATTACAAAGAAAGAGAGATCGGCGTAGAAGGAGAGGTAAATCTGAACTAATGTTTCTCGAGCGAGAACTGAAAAATTACCAAAAGAGTAATTTTTTAGAAGAAATGGAAGATTTAAGACCTCCTCACTGGAATAAAAAGGCTTGGGATGATGAAATAGAAGAGGTAATGAATACCAAAATGATTACTCCAAGAAGTGATAGAGAAAGCATGCGTTCAACGATGATGCCCGATCTAACCCCCATAACGGAAGTAAATATCACGGAAGTAGAAGAGGAAGATGTACCAGTTATGAATTTAAGTAAAGCATTTGCACGAAGAAAATTTATTAAGAAAAAACGCGATGATAAGGGAGAAGGGAATAAAACAAAAAGAAACAAGAGGAAGAAAAAGAAGAAGAAACAGACCCAAAGAAGAAAGAGGAGAAATAAGAAAAGAGGCAAAAAATAAAAACTATATTCAAATTATATTTTTTATTTTTTTTTGTTACGACGTTTAGTTTGTTTACGTTTATATTTGCGTTTACGTTTATACCTGGTACCCCTTCCTGAGTTTTCTGGCGAAGTTGTTTGTCTAACACCTGGTGCAAATGGTTTGGCAAGAGATTTTTTTATAGTTCGTTTTCCTTTTAAGCGTATACTTTTATTTCTGGATCTTAAATCACCCAATCCATCAACTAAATCATTATATTCATCAATTAAATCATTATCTTTATTTACCATTTCAACTAATTTAATTTTAAGATCAGTATATTTTTTAACCAAAGCATTCCAATCGGGATCATCTTCTTTTTGAAACCCTAACCTGCTACTAATATTATCAACCATATATAAAATATGTTCAGTGGATTCGATCTCTTTTTTGATACCTTTAATATTTTTACGGAGAGATTTGCTTTGTTTATCTATGGAGTTCATGTATTTTAGAGTCGCCCCACGCATTCCTTTATATGACATATAATATATATCTTTATTTTTTTCCAATATATTTTCCAGTATGGGCACAATAAAACCAAAAAGACGACAAAAATAAAAGAAGAGCGCTTGTGATATAAGCGATAGTTCTAGGATGAGCGGTTTCAGTGAATTTACCACCGCCATATGACGCGAGGGCAACTATAACCATCAAAATTAGCCCTAATCTAACATTAACTTGTTTATGTTTATAATATGTATAAACCGCGCCTATTGATAATGGAGGTAATACAGCGAATAGCGTAGTTCCTATAGCTACTTTATAACTTTCTACCATTTTTAATAGAGTCAATAAGGGTACTATAACTGGAGCAGCAGTTAACCCTAAAGCTCCTGATGCAAATCCTGATATAATACCTACAAATAAAACTTGTAAAATGCTGTATTGATACATCTATATATATATATGTTTAAAAATTTTGAAAAATTGAAATTAAAATTTGGAAAATTGTTAATAGAAACCACTATCATACTATACTAGAAATGAGCGCACTAGCTACTACAACAGAAACCAAAGTGAATATTTCACTAGCCCTTAAAGAGGCATTCACCTCACTACGAGATAAGGGTTATATGAGGCTTAACCTTATTGAGATGGGAATTCTTAAGGAATCTGAAGTCACAGAAATGCAACAAATTTGCATGAGCGAATACTACAAATTCTTTACAGATAAAGGCATCGATCCTGCCACGATACAAATCGACCTTAATAGCGAAATGAAATCGAACCCTTATTTCAAACAGCCTAAGGACAGTGCTATGTTTAAGGCGATGTACGGTCAGAAAACAAAAGATGGTCGAGAATACCTTAATACGAGAGCACCTGCCAATGCTATGAACTGCGGTATGGGTTCTGCTACTAGCCAGAAAAGCACCTATTACCATCCTAGACTAAACGAGTTGCGAGAAAAATTAAGGCCTCTAATGACTGCCCTATACCAAAGCCCGGTAAAAAGGCACCTCACTCGCTTCGGTATAAAGCTACCGCCTGCTAAGGACATGCAACTGCACACAGATATGAGCTATATTCCTGAGAACCGAGACGGGGTTACTGAAATGCGCGCGGCGAACGATCCAGTATCATATTACCCCTATAATCCCGATGGAAAATTTCACAGACTACAATTTATCTTAGGTCTAAATAACAGCGACGCAGGCTGGTACGGCTACGAAGGGGCTCATCAAAAATACGCTGAAATAGGCGATGGGCTCAACTGGCCTGGTAAGACGAAGACTATCCAGAAAATCCCTATCAAACTCATGAAAACCCTAGGTCTAAAACGGGTAGATATTCCAACTCGATTCGGGGAAGCGGTAATATGGAACTGCGGTCTACCTCACGGAAACTCGGCCTGCTCTAAAGTACCTAGACTAGTACTATACGTAAACTACCAACCCGATACCGAACAAACAACTGCTGACCATATTATGGGTCTAGGTAACCAGCCAACTGAAACAAAAAGCTCATTTGGCTTAAATTTTAAACATTCAAAATAAACCTTAATAAATTCAAAATAATCTAATTACTAAATTATAATACTAACACAAATTACTAAAATTACAAATGTACTATAAACCCATTTTTATTCTATAGGAGGATCATCCAAATAAATATGATCTTTACCACGAGTTAATGCAACGTAATAAATATTTTCCTCTTCATCGTGATCAATGTCATTGAATATGCGAATATGAGAGTTTTCCATACCCTTGTATGCGTGAACAGTGTACATTCGGCATTTGGCCTTACTTTTGGAAACTAGATTATGTTGAATACTGTCCAGTAAAACATGCAGTTCGATAACATTAAGTTTAAGAAGGAAATTGGGCAAATCGTCTTCAAATTTAGCCTTGTCTTCCTCGCTCATGTTATATTTTTGCAGTGAATTATGGAGTTTTTCAATCATAGGTCTTTTTTTCTCATAGTCATTAATCCAAATATTAGGCGTTTGTGATGCGGTCTGAAGTAGATATCTCCACGATCTAAAGAGGTAATCATAATTTTCACTAGGCGTAACACCATTGTGTAATTCTGTAATGTGATCATTGCCTGCTATCATCCAGCAATTAATAAATTTACTTCGAATTATATCGCATGCGGGATTTCCAATACGCCACGTGGTATAAAATTCCATAACAAATGCGTCATCCGGTAACCTATCAAAAGTATTTACAGCACCTCGCCACTCGTATATGGCCTGTCGGGGATCTCCTACAAATATCTTTGGAATAGTAGTATCGCGCAACAACATTTTAAGCATCATGGGATCGAAATCCTGAGCCTCATCTATAAAGACCATATCATAATTTGTATCGATATAGTCTTTGAACCATTTGCCAACAAAAGCTAATTTTCTTAATCCATCAAAACTTAGCAATTTATGTGTTTTCGTATGAACCCACATTTTAACCAAGTGTTTTTTTGTAAATGGAGATGCGGTTAGATAGTTATACTTAATGAATTCCACCATAGTTTCACATCTGGTGTCTTTGCAAAATTTACTATACTTTGAAATGAAAGCCTGTTTCATTTTGAATGGTTTATTTTTAAACCACGGATATATTTGACCAAATGAATAAGGTTTGATGTCTTGAATATTGCATTCAAAATTACCAGTTCTTTTTATAAATAGCGTTCTGATAAAAGCATCAAACGTGTAAGGTGTCATATTCCTTGTACTTTTTTTTCGAATATCATTAACAATGGATTTATTAAATGCCAAATAAAGTATTTTTTTTCCTGAATTTTCTTTTGCCAGATTGAGAAGCGTGGTTGTTTTGCCACTACCGGCTACCGATTTGATTGCATAAATGGTATTTTTTTCATACTCAATATCTAATGCGTATTTACGAACAAGTGGGTCTAATAATGCCATTGATTTTTTACACCTAGCATATATAATGGGCACTTGATCTATCTCTTCGGTATATCTTAGTTTTGCTACTTTTGTTTTATCCACATTTTCTAGACCAGATATTCGTAAAACATCATCAAAAGATATGGGTTTTCCTATGCACATATTTCTTATAATACCGTCGATCTCAATTCTATATTCAGTTTCATTCTCTAGTAGGATCCATTCTTTTTTGCCTGTGTTCAAAATAATATATTTTGTTTCATTTGTTGGTTTTATTGTGTGTGAAGCTACCTCGCAGAGTGCCATTTCATCCCATATAAATGAACCATTATCTCTCACGTCATAAATTTGTATTGTAGGGGGTAATTCCATTGTAGTGTTTATAACTGTCTATGTACGTTTATTATCTTTCAATTTATTATTAGTGTTTAAAATTTATCTATTATAAAGTAATATAATGGATAAATGGTCGTGTTATATTATAGAAAACAGAGGTTATACTTATGTTGGAGTTTCAAATAATGTGCATAAAAGATTACGAGCACATAATAAGGAAATATCGGGGGGAGCAAAATATACTACCAGTAAAGGTAAAGGCTGGAGACATATATGCGTTGTTCACGGATTTCCCACGAAAATAGAATCATTGCAATTTGAATGGGCTTTGAAACATGTTCCGCCTAGGAATGCCGGTGGTATTAAAAATAGAATTAAAAAATTGTATAAGTTAATTAATAAAGAGTATTGGACTGGTAACTCTCCTTTGGCAGAAACCATGCCGTTAACTATTGAATGGGTAGATAGTTCATATAAAAATTTAAATGAGGAATTACCAGTATATATTCAAGAAATAGATAAATCCGTATAACTATACAACTTTTTTATTGTAATCGTCTTCAATCTCTGTAAATATTTGTTCGATTTCTTCATTTTTTTCTGTATCACTATCATCATTCACCTCTTTCGTCGCCTCATCACTTTCCTCTTCATCACTTTCCTCTTCATCGCTACTTTCCTCGACATCGCTATCAAGATCAGGGTTATAATCCGAATCTTCATCTGAATCATATCCTTCTTCATTCAATATATTTTGATAAACTTCAACTCGTTTCCTTCTAGTTTTAATAGTGCCATAAAAGTTAACCGTATAAACATAATGGTTATAAAACAATCCTATACAAATGCATATGATATCAGTTGTAATTTTTACAAGGGATGGTGTATTTCCCCAACCTAACCCATACCAACTCAACTCAAACAATGAATTGAGATATTCATCCCAAGTATTATAATAAAGTCGAACAAAATTTCCCAAAGTACACGACATTATAACTATATGCAATAACATTGTAGAATATGGCATAAAGCGAATATATTTTTTTTCAAATTGATCAATAGCGTCAATAGTATTTCGTTTGATTACCTGTATAAGATTCATGATTAAGTTTTAATTAAAGATTATGAAACTTCTATTAATTCAATTTTTCCATATTTAAATATTATAAAGAACTAATATTTCCAGTATATAATACAATATTACCAATATTACCTCCAATATGAACCATGCCCTGACAAAGCGTACCTAATCCCACACTATATTTATTAAGAGCAATTCCCAAGGGAAAGAATGCACATGTTATTGATATAATTATCCAATATGCAATGGCATACTGTGAATTAACGGATCTATAAATTTGATAAATGAGTCCTATATGAACATAAGCAATGTCTACTTTTCGTCGTATACTTATTGCTACCGGATATCGCCAGTAATTTAGCGAAGTAGCCCATACACCTAAAGGAACAGGGGCCAATGTGTAGTGTTCTCTTGAAATAGCATAAATCCCTGAAAAAAAGGAAAGCCAAGCTAAGTTCAATATAAAATTAGAGTGCAATGGTGGTAATATTAATCCAGAATAAAGACCGTCTTTATCTACTGGATTTTCTCTATCAGTTTTTTTAATAAATCGTATAACATTCATATAATATTATAAGAATTAGATTTATATTATTTAAATTTAATGTGTTGCATAAATAGAACATCGTAGTCTTTTCTGTGGATCATATTTTTTATGACCGCATAAATCTATATATTTTTGAAGGGTTCTATTACATTCTACGTGAACATCTTCATTTGTAAGATCTTCATTTTTACAAGATAGCCATTTATTTCGTAGAACTTCGCATTGATTCAAAACTATAAACTGAGAGTCATGTGGTTTATTCATTGATATTATTATTACTTGTCATGTTTTTAAATTATATTGCCATTATACTTGAAAATACCACAAAATGAATATTTAAAAGCTATATAGAGATTTAAATTTAATATATTCATGAATTATTTTTGGGGACCCGAAGATACAAGCGTTCATTTTTGCGAAGATAAATATGTACATTCGCATTGGATAGCAGAGTATTTCAACACAATATCATCTATTTTTTATATTCTCGTAGGTATTTATTTTTTAAATACGCGTATTTCAAATCTTGGTCAAAGTTTAATTTTAGTTGGCATAGGTGCGTTTGTATTGCATATGACGTTACGGGTTTATGCGCAAATGTTAGATGAAATTTCGATGTTAGTTCTTAGTTGCGATGCCGTTAGTCATATAAAAAAAACGAGTAGATGGTGGAGTGTACCACTTATAGGTTTATATTTTGCATTGCACGAATATTTTGTTTATTTTTTCATAGTATTTACAATGACACAAATATATATTGCTCATATAGGACTACAAATTGCAAGCGGTAGAAAACGTTGGTTTATAATTGGATACATAACTTTTTTCTCAATAGGAACAGCGTGTTGGTTATTGGATCAGTTTGCGTGCGAATATGTACAGGAATATCAGATGCACGCGTTTTGGCACATGTTTACATCTATGGGTATAGGAAGCGGATTACTGGCATTTATATAAATTCCGAAAATTTACAAAAAATTGAACTTTATTCAGTGTATATATATACTGACATATCTCCTCCGAATTATATACGATGTTCAAATACAGTGTACTTTTAGCTCTTCTTTCAATAGCATATTGTAATGCTTATGTAACAGATTCTTTTGAATCTAATTTTAGTAATAAATATATAAGGGCGTCTAAGCGTGTTTTAACGGAAGTAAATACGTTTGAACCTATTGAGTGCAAGAGTGGGTCGAACAAAGAAAACTGTGTATGCCCCGGTAAATGTTTAACTTATATTGAGAGGCCAAAAAATACGAGCGGATGTTTTCCAAATGACTGTTGGGAATGGGATTCTGTTAATGATAATTGTGTGAAATCGGGGAAATCCTTTATTCCAGCTATTATACTTCAAGGAATTCCGTTTACGGGAATGTTTGGAAGTGGGTGGGGAAATATTGAACGCTGGGATATGTTTGCTATACAAATGGCGACAGTATTTGGAGGATGTCTTCTATTGTGTATATTTACTTGTTGTTTAATGGGATCTTCTGAAGATTGCAAAGATTGTGCATTATGCAGTGGCTACTGTTTTATTTTCCTATGGGCGATTGCTATAATGATTCTTTGGATATGGGGTATAGTGGAGATTGCCAACAAACCAGATGCACCATGGACAGATTGGAAGGGTGATCCTATCATGTGTCCGTTAGTAGAACATTAGTTGATCGTTTCATTATAAAATTTTTATTGTTCATATATTACAAATGTATGAACAATTAGGATGGGTCGCTGGATTAGGATCTGCTCTTTATTTTTTTTATTCGTATAATTTGTTAGTTAGAAAACATATTGATGAAAATAAAGCGATGTATAAACTAATAAAGGAAATACATGAAAATACGAAGAAAGAAATTTAATCTTCTATTAAAGTGTTATCTTTATAATACCCTAATCCTTCATTATCGTTTTTAAATACATAGCCACTTTTCTCTCCAATAAATGATTCAGAGGGTATAAATGGTTCATTATCTTCTTCCGACACATCAGACTTATTTTCATCTTTGGGTGAACCAATATTAGTTATACCTTCGTGACTTTTATTACTGTACATATAAAATAAAACTAAAAGCGTGATACAAGGAATTACAATGATCAAATTGTCCATTATAAATTTCAACATTATATTATATGTTTGTTAGTTTTATTTAATACTTGATACCATTTATTAAATAAAATATGGTAATATATTAAATGATATGTATTTTTAAGAAATATAAAAATCTTCTAGGAGTTCCCAAAAAAGGAATTCATAGATTTAGAATTGACAATGTGGCCATAGTAGATTATTTATTAACATTATTAGCTTCTTTTATTACATCATATATTACCAATATACCGGTTGTAATCACAACTGTAATATGGTTTTTACTAGGAATATTTTTACATGTAATATTTGGAGTTACTACATCAACCACTAAATATTTAAATATAGGTTGTAAATAATTTATTTTCTATTTAAAAAAATAAATTGTCCGTTTAAAAAATTGAAATGTTTTTTTGACAGATTGTTATAGATATTAACCGTCAAAACAAGTACATTTTAAATCCAATAATCTTTATATACTATAACATGCTTCTTACGCCACAACACCGCAGATCTGCGCGTATTACTAAAAAGGCGCAAGTCACTCCTAAAAAAGAAACAAATATTGAGTATGACTTGGCGACACAATGCGACGAAGAGTTTGCCTCTGACTGGAATGAAAAAACACAACAGCGTGACATTGTAGAAGATGAGGAATTGCCATTTTTCGAAGGCTATGAGTATGACAAAGAGTACTATCTTGCTTCCAGTAGTTACTCGTCATTTGTTGACAAAGAAATCGCGGAGTTAAAATCCAAATCTGATTAACAGCCAAATTATTACTCGGTTGGATGATATTTTCAAATATATTGCTTTTAAGGAAATTAATTTTTGATAGTGTCAAATGTTTTTTACATCAAATATTTATAGCGTTCCTTACACCACCCATCACTCCATTGACCACTAAATAAATGTTTTATCCAATTGCCATGAAAAAGATTATATGGCATGATTAATATATTTGACATACTATTGAATTGATATACATCTAAATTTTGTCCCCAACCCGTATAAGTATCTATTCTCTTAATAGTTAATTTATCTTTATTAAATTTATAAGAAAAACGATCATTGTAATTATGTATAAATGATAATTCTTTATTTGTATCTAATATATTATTTATTTTTACAGTTTTACTATTTGTTTCACTTGATCCTATATTTTTTTTTACAAACCCCAGTCCATATTTTAGCACCCCCCCTTCTTTTCCATATTTAATGGGTTTTTTATCGGCGTTTAAATATTTAAAAATACCATCAGTGAATACTCCTGGTCCCGTTAAATAATGAATAATATGCTCTCCTCTTATTTCTTTACAATTTCTAATTCTTTCTACAGACAAATCTATAATTGACTTCAGTACTGGAGAATTTGCCGGAGCTGCAAAAACCCATTGACAAAAATGAGTATTATTTTCTGGAACTACTATTAGATATTTATTATCATAATTTGTTAAAAATGAAGGATTTACTTTAAGTTCTGTATCTGCATCATGGTAAATACCACCATATTTATATATTATGCAATATCTCCATAAATCTGCTTTCATTACAGCTAATGGTAATCTATCATATACATCTTTGATTTCTGGAAAGTATTCATCCATAAATTTATTGCACATATCATTATTATAAAAATAATAATTAAAGCCTTTATTTTTCCATTTACTCCATGATTTATCTGCAGTTCTTAAACTATCATGTTATAAAATAAAATTCATTGATTTATGTGTTTTAAACATATTTTTTGGTATTTTCATTATGAATAAACTATATATTTTTAATTGAAAGATTATATGTAATTAGTTTGTTTATGTAATTTTATATATAGTTTTATTATAATGAATAAAACTATATATATGACATATTACAAAAATATTCCAAAAATGGTGGTAAAAAGATGGTTATATTTAAATAAAACTTATAAAATAGACTTTAGTTTAGATAAACAGTGCATAGAATTCTTGGAAACAAATTTTAATAAAAATATTTCTGATTTATTTAAAACAATAAAACAAGGAATGTATAAGGCAGATTTATGGAGACTATGTAAATTATATATAAATAGTGGAGTATATGCTGATGTAGATTTAGTACCTTATTTACGTATAGATCGATTAGACAAAGATATAGAATTTTATTCTTGTTTAAGCGCAAACAAAGAGTCTATTTTTCAAGCATTTATGGTAAATTTTTCTAAACCTAAGAATCCACTTATATTGATATTTTTATTATCTTTTTTAATCAACAAACCGATCGTGCAAAAAAACGGTCCGACATTTGACATGTATAAATGTCTACATTATATGATATCAGATAAAAATATACAATGTGGTAAAAGATATAATTTAAATGAAGTTAAGATTCAAATAAGTATAGGTAATAGTAAAGAAAATTGTAAAGATATAAATCTGCATTATTTTCCAACA